>Ga0210057_1002935_pt1 | contig 23866 bp, 15 predicted proteins | sample CryGeyCG2114_010_2_FD_183968 | JGI IMG/M metagenome (GOLD analysis project Ga0210057, IMG submission 183968) | Groundwater microbial communities from aquifer - Crystal Geyser CG10_big_fil_rev_8/21/14_0.10 (SPAdes) (version 2) | ecosystem: Environmental > Aquatic > Deep subsurface > Groundwater ...
CCGCCGCAGTTATTGCAACGCCATTCACCGTTATCTACGTCTACGTCTTGACTGCCGCAAATATCACAGATGGTTCCAGGTGGCTGTGGTTCACCACTTCCACCATCGCCCATGTCATCCCCTGGCATAGGAGGTTCTTGTGACAGAGATTCACCAGCTGGTGGAGCGCCCATGTCACCACCGGTTGGTGGTACCATTGGATTGCCCATTTCCGGCCCAGCTGCCGGTGGCATTCCACCTGCACCGCCCATCTGGGCTTCCTTCACGATCTTGCGACGTGCTTCAGCACGAGCCTTTAGCTCGGCTTCTTTGTGAGTTGGATCATAGAATACGATAACATAAGTCCCATCTTCGGCATTTACGTCCAAAGATTGTGGGACGAGATCAATATCTTTTTCTGATGCTACAAGAATTCGCTTGCGAGCAAAGTCAGTAGCGGCCTTCTTGAATGCATCCTTGTTGTCGATGCTGGCATTAACTTCGGAAAGCGGTCCTTCATAGGAGTAAAACCCATCTGAATCATCCCCACTTATCGAGTCTGCTTTTGCATCTTCCTTTCCTGAAATAACGGTGCGGAAGATATCTACATTGCCTGCCTTCTTTTCATCGGTAATTGGTTGTCCCTTTAGGCATTGCTCGCACGCGGAGTCGATACGGTCTGCAATGTCTTTCGACTCGGCAAGAGCAACCAATCCATCAACTATAAACTGTGGATTGTAATTCATAGCGGCCAACTGACGAACAAAGACATCCGCGATCAAACTATCGGAGAAGTCCTTATCAGCGTTTGCTACCTTGCCAAAGTAACGAGCCTTAGCAACCTTCTTATCAATTGCTGAAGTATCAGCACCGGCATAGCAGCGAATTACATTTGCCAAGACAGGATACTTACTTGGGTGGGATACTAAACGACGAACAATACCAGACAGGTCTTGTGGAGTAACGCCAGCAGAAACCACTGTATTACCCAAAACCTGCAAGGCTTCCTTAATAATGCTGCGTGCAACGTCGGCTGTTAGTCTTGATAGCTCACCATCCTGCTTCTGGAGTTGGTCTGGACCTTCAGTAGTTGTCAATGGCTCGGTCCACTCGTGATGCTTAAGCAGTTCCATTAACTGCTTTTCACCAATCACACGCCACTGCTGTTCCAATCCTCCATCAAACTTGGAGCCCATCTCTCCTCTGTCACTTTCGCCGACATCGGAATACTCTTTCGTGCCTTCTTCAAACTGTCTTTCCGTAACAACGTTACGATCTTCTTGCTTCCAATCACCAGCGGTACGATCTGCACCATAAAACGTGGTGCGTTCGTCTCTGAATTGTCCCTCTGTGACTTGATCATACGTACCAGGACGCTGCCCATGCTCAGGCAGCTGCCTCTGGGTGATATTGGTGTAATATTCGTCTGTTCTCGGGTGTAGAGAAGGCTTCTGCTCGTCAAACTGCTTCTGCGTAATCATGTCATGAGTTTTCTCATCTTGAGTTGCGTGAGCAGCAGTTTTCTCTGTCTTCTTGTTACTTTCGGCAGCACGATTAAAGGCTTCCTCATCAAAACTCTGACGGAAGCCTTCTAGCATCTCCTGGGCAGCATCATCGGGTGAATCATTAATGAACTCAATAACGTCATCATCGAGTTCTGCAATCTTGGTGCTTCCAACTTCGATACCTTTGTAATACTGCTTCAAATCTTTGCTTGAGAGGACAACTTTGAAGTCATCCTTCTCTGCAACCAACGAGGTTCGCACGTTGGAGCTTGCTTTCTTCATGTGACCTTGTAATTTCGATACAAGAGCCTGTCTTGCTATTTGGTCCATTGATATCTCCTTACACAGTAAGTGTGTCGAGGGACTAAGCCTATACGGATGACAATTCGGAAAAAGCGAACAAAAATCCTTCTTTATTGTGCAGTCTTTTTATAGGTTAGCGTCAAGAAAACCCCTTCCCTTGTGGAAGGGGATGAATTGACGCATACTCTACTACTACAAAATATTTCTTATTCCCTTGAAGGAGTTCGTAAACAAACGATGTATAATGGTTGTGTAAACTCCTTAGCCAACTTGTGATTACGAACGATGCACCCATAATCAAGATATCAGTGATTGTGCTTGGAGGAAACTAATTGATTATACTACATACAAAGCGGAAGAAGCTGGTGTGGAAGTTAGATTAGTCAATCCTAAGAATACAACTCAGATATGTTCAGGTTGTGGAGAATTGGTTCCAAAAACATTAGCAGACAGAATACACTGTTGTCCTCATTGTGGATTAGAGGTAGATAGGGATTTGAACGCTGCTATCAATATTTGTAGCGTAGGAATTACGCAAAGTTACGCCTATGGAGATTTAACCTCTACTCAGGGATATTGTGTTCCTGAGCAAGTTGAGTCGTTGAAGTAGGAATCCCCTGCTCTTGCGGGAGGGGTAATTCAATTGAGGCGCAGATTCAAATGTTTGCACGCATTCTTTTGAAGGATTTTGCGAATACGGAAGATTTTTGAATGCTTTTGGTGCCCGGCTAATGACCCGATCTTCAAGTTCAGTGACTTCCTGTTCGCAAGCGGGCCTGTAACTGTACCTGCCTCGCCTGCTGGACCAGTCTGGACCTTGGAACCACCACCAGGAGTTGGATTCATAGGCTGCAATTCTGGCGTCTGGTTCTGTGTTTGTGCCCCAAAACCACTCTCATCGCCACTTTCTGGAGGAGATGGCAATCGTCTATACCCTTGTTGGGTTAGTTCGTCGATAGTTTCCTGTAGGTCTGCTGCTACCTTCATCAAGTCAGAAAGAAATTCAAGATCAATCTGCTGATGCTGCTTAAGCATAGAGTGTCCCACGGCTGTGACCAAGTTTAATGCCTCATTCAGAGTATCTATTTCCTTCTGACCGGCATATTTGATACAACCCTGATCTGTACAAACCAAATTATAAGATGCTGCCGCCTTGAGTAATCTTGGCAACTTGGCATTCAAAACTGCTACTTTTTTCAGGAATTCTTGTGGGTCAATTATTTCCGTTACACCACAATCATGACAAGCTGGGTTAACAACAAAGGAGTTTTCTATGAATTTAATGCCATAGTTGTATTCAAATACTTCCTGATTATCCACAGCGTATTTCTTAGTTTCCCCTTCCTTGCAATTACAAATTGGACAAGGCCCCTCTCCACCGCTTTCGTGATACTTGCAAGCAATATTCTTTTCTGATATCTTCCGAGTCTTTCTCTCGCGGATGTGTGAACAATAATCACTTGCGTTTTCTGCTCTATTGTGACAAATAGAGCAAACACTATAAGCAACCTGGCAACCCATGCTTGTATTACTTACTGCAATATGATTAACGCAGTAGGTATGATCTTGATCTACTTCTATGTCATATACTAGTCCGTCAAAGTCTATTTCCTGAATAGACTTTACTCGCCTTAAAGTCAAATTATCTAAATTGTGCCAATTAGCAGGTTTATATTCGCTGCTATCTGCTTTCTTATATATCAACACGTCACTAAGTATAGAAGATGTAGTTAATCCACACGTAATTTCGTGGACAGGTTTATACCCCCAGTCTCCTAAGTTTTGCCTAACTCTGTAACTATTTCTAATCCCGATTTTTTGAAACAGTATACGAAGTTGGCTAGCTAGATTAGTAGAAACTGTTGCTGCACCGTATGATTTGTTTTTGACGTTATATCCATCCCCTTCCATATATCCAGCAATAAGAGAGGCAGTTTTGTTGCGTCCTAACTTTATGAGGTTGGGATGGAATGATTTTTGATCGGAATATTCTCCGCAATTTTTATAAAACCATTCAGCAACACTATTTCCATAGACGCAAATACGTGTTTGTGAGCTTTCAGGATAATGGTTTATTGTTGGGTTTCTGTTTGGGAATAATTTTTGTAGCAACGAATGACAATGTTTGGCTATAGTTTCTAACTCAGTGCTCCCAAAATTGAAAATTACAGAAAGCCTTTTCCCGTCTCTTTTTTCAAATGAACCTTCAGCAGCAAAAAGACCGATTAAAAAGGCTTCATCTTCAGATATTTGGGCATCACAAGAGTCATCTAGTATTTTGGGCTCGAATAAAAAATCCCCAATTTTAATTTCACAAGCTTTTATTTTTCGTAAATGCTCAAATTCTGTATTTCCCCCTCTGGGATTGTGTCCATGCACAAATTTACGATTGAATAAAGAAGCAGTAATGCGCCCATCTTGGCGATTTGGCAATTTTTGCCCGCAACCACAGGCACACTCGTCTCTTAGATGATATGCCATTAAATTATGGTATGCAGTGCATACTATCGGCTGTTTGATACCTTCTAATTTGATGTTCAATAATGAATGATGATATCGTCGAGAACGTGTTCCTAAAACTTTTCTAGATTGTCCAGTATGGCTTATTACATAATCACCGTCTTCAATATCGCATATTGGCTTTTCACTACCATCTTCCATTAAAACTGGAGCATCACCAGGAAAGCAACCTGCTATGTATTCTTCTTTAATGCCACGAGCCAATTTTGGATAAGCCTCAGCATCCACTCTGGCAATAATCATAATACCATTTTTGTCTTCATCCCACCACGAATGCACAACTTTACCACGGGCTTCTTCAGCATCACTATTGTTATGGTTGGTAAAAACAGGCACTCCAATAAATGACCCTGTTGCTTTCTTCAGCTCAGATTTTTGGAAATGATCACCATTATCGTTGGTTTCATCAGATTTGATAGCAAAACATTTTACATAAAGGCTATCTGGGTGGGACTTGATCTCTGCTTCTAGATCAAAGTCTGGACTGTCGCTATCAACGTCTATCTCGGCTATCTTTGATGCCGTTTTGATGTTGCGAATGGTTTGCTCCAGCACACCCGGCTGCATTAGAGTTGGGTCTGCCTTTAGATAGGAGTTTTTGCCCTTGAAAATTGGTATGTTCAAAGGTTGAGGATCAACGAACTTATATATGGCGGTCTTAATTAACATTTCGCAATTTCCATATTAGCATATCTATCTTGTCAGCCAAGACAGTGATCCCTCGATTGTCGAGTTCATCAGCTATCTTCTTCAGTCTATCCTCAACAGAAGCCTTACTCGATGGATGGCGGAGCAAAGATCGCTTGGCTTTCTGCTTGGTGATAAACACATCCCCAGTATTATTTGACGGCATCGACTTAGACACCTCTTTTTTATCCGGTGGAGGCAAATTTGTATTCGTGGGCACAGAAGTTGGCTCTTCTACAGGTCCAACAGCACCCGGCGCAACGGGTTGTACTGGCACTGGAGTTTGTATTTGATCTGCGGGCGGTGCCAAGACCGGTGTGGTCGGAACAGCAGGTTGATCGCCTGTATCCTCGACAGGTGGAGCAGGGGTTCCGCTCTCTGGACCCTCGACTATCATTGGTTGTGGGGCAGCTACGTCTTCTGGAATCTCCATAGTCTCACTATTATTATCACCTTTGATGTCGTTAACCGCAGCAGCTAAGTCTTCAGACTGGGAATCTAAGTCAGTAGTAGATAGTACAGACTTTTCTCCATTAGCCTGCTCAAGAATGATTTCGACTGTAGTTTTCATTGCAGACTCGCGACCAGCCAACTCGGGTGGTGGATTCTCTTCCAGGTTCTTACGCACGTTGTCGATTGCCCTCTTGGCACTCAACTCCACCAAATCAAGTCTGGCGTTGATGGGCATAATCAACACGTTAAGCTGTTTCTGGAGAGTGGGGAATCTTCTTTCAAACTCGGACAAAACTCTATGCCAATCCGAATCTGTTACAAGACTCTTTAGCATACCATCGGAGCTTCCGGCCTCTCCAATGAAGTATTGCAGAGTTTCTAATACCTTGATAGTCTTGATCTTAGTGCCTGTTGGAGTAGCTTGACGCAAAGCTTGCTCAGTCCACTCCTCTACCGGAGCACCATATGGTAAAGGCTGATACTCACCAATAACATACTCTTCACCGTTAGATATAATGGTACGCTCGCCTGCCCTCTCCCAGTGAGATGACTTCCTGTATGTGTTATGATCTTTTCTGATGCGATAGGCATCGTGGCGACGGCCACGCTCCTTGTTGATCATATTCCTGACAATCTTCGCCTCTGCTTTCTGCTCCGTAGTCAAATTTGGATCGTCTGGATTAGCGCTTACTTCTTCAGCATTGAATGCGTAGTAAAGGCCAATCATAATTTGACCACCATCACCCTTACCAGAGCTTGTGGCATAATGTCGTCCAAATATCTCATCTTGGCTTGGAGCATTCAGACCTCTGCCTTCTCGTGGAATCATCTCACCACAGGATGAGAACATTAGGCAAGATACAAAGTCCATCATCTTGGCTGTGCCGTATCCATATCGTGCAAACAAATCCCAACCTTGCTCGTCTAGCTGAGTAAATTGGTCGGTATTCTTGGTTTGATCTTGGGACAGCATGTAGTTTTCGATGTACCTCGACAGTCTGTCCCAGTTCCCAGTATCTTGATAGGCCCTAATAGCCCCCAGTAGTGGATTGGCAGAAGGTAAATTGTTCTTTATGTTTTCCCAAAGCTCGTTTATAAACGTATAAGCATCCATATGGTGAGGGAACTTAGCCGCCAATGACTTTAATTGTGGTATATTAGAGCAAGCAGACTTAGACTGTTGAGCCAATCTAACCCACGCATCAGCGTTAGAACCATCTGGCAATCCATTTGCAAAGAGCCTCAAAAGCGGCTTGGTATTGCCGTCTTCTGCTAGGGCAGGCTCATATTTGTAATATTGGTCAAGGACGGAAGACAGTGACCTATCCAATACTTCCTTCTGGAATTTGCCAAAATTGCCTTCGTATTTACGAATCAACTCTTCGTACACCGTTTCTGCATTGGTCCTGTTATGGAATGTCACTTTCCAGGCCACGTCAGCGGAGGATGGGTCTTGTTGATTGCCACTAAATGGGGCATTACCTCGCAGTGAAGATAATCTCCTCACAGCATCATTTGCTCGCTGCCCCCACTTATGTAAAACTGCTGCTAGTGCTGGTTGTTTTACTCTGCGTGGTCTGCCTCCACTGCGATCAGTGACTATTTTGTACCAATTCTTTACCAGATGATTACGACCTATGTTGATAACATCTCTATCGTATAGAACGTTCCCATCCCCTTGGCTAGATGCAGGAAGTTTTCTCAACATTGGTATAACAGGCATACGGTCTTCTTGGCCAGGATCAGAATCTAATCCGTTTGGAGAGAACCATAAAGAGTATCTTGGAACGAAAAATTCGTTTCTGCCAACCTTATACTGGTCACGCTCCATCAATGCCCACTGCATATAATCAAGACTAAACTGACCCAATTGAGCATCTGAATGGATATTGAAGTCTTTGAAATATCCAAATGCATCTGAAGTTAGGCCGGACAACAATGCCCTTAGATCAATTGTATCTAGGTTGGAACTTATATTGCGCCTACTGCCTACAACTTCTAAACCTGGGCGATACATAGGCTTCCCATTTTGCATCTGAACACCCCAGTGTAGTAGTGAATCTCTATCCTTTTTAGCTGCGTTTCCCGGTGTGCATATATTGACCAAACGGCGCATAATCTTTCTTCTCTGCCGCTCTGATGTAGCAGTTTTCAGAGATTCCATCAATTTGTTTCTGGCCACCTTCTGCTCTGGAGTTAATGGAAGTTCTACAGGGTTCATGCCCTGATGAAACTCTTCCACGATTTTTTTGATGCGCTGATTTGCCTTATAGATAGCATGTCTAAACTCGTCATCCGACATTTTGGTCATTTGACGGTGTCTTTGGACTTCTCTGATGAGATTCTCTTTGAGCGCTCTATAGTCAATAGCATAACCTTGTCGAATCTTATTAGCGATAGCTCGCATGATATAACTATCAAACTTAAGATCGTCTATCTCGCTATTGGAGAATTTCATACCAGAACGATTTTGTTTGGTTAGCGATATGCTGTTGGTCTTGTGAAACTTGTTTTGATGTTGAGTATAAAAAGATAAACTATCGACCCCGAGCATATTTCTATCAACAGGGGTAGAACTGTACCTTTCCTTCTGATCTATCAAGAATCGCAACAGATCATCATCTGAGATGTTGCCTCCCTTTTCCTCTGCCATAGATGATGGATGGAAATATGGGTTTAGTGATACGTTGTTTTCTTCGATATCGTTGATAAACTCATCAACATCAAATCCAACTAGATTACTTACAGATGACGTAGCATTGTTGGCTATCTGAAGAGCCTTCTTGTTATATATAGGCTTGATGTGCCTGCGATATCTAAAACGCATAACAAGAGTAGCATCAGGCTCGTCACTGTATTCTGGGGAATCCACCGGCTGAGCCTCAAATCTATACATACCTCCACCGATAGGCAAGGAATGCTTCTTGCCTTGCTCGTGTACTTCTTCACGCATATATGGAGCGAAGTTCTCTTCTATGTCTTGCTTAATAGCTGCTGCTTTAGGACCAATGTCTGGATATGTCCACTCAAGATTCCAAGTGGCATTATGTAGGCCACTGTATCCTACGTTCCATGCCATGCCCTTCTTGTTGAGTTGGGCAAGTCTGGTCTCGGCCTCTTTTAGAAGGCTGACCTTGATATCTGCATCTGTGATAGGGGTGGGGTCAAGATACACTCTGGCAGATGCCTCTTTCATAAGATGTCGCTTCAGCTTCTTTTCGTGCTCTTTCATCCTTACCGTTCCTTAAAACTTACGGAAATCTACGGGCTAATTGAATTACCCCTCCCGCACACTCCCTGTTTAATTGTCGATTCAACGACGCCCACCTGAATCCTCTCTTCAATCCCTAATTCAGCCTTGGCATATCCACACTTGCAACACGTCTTGCTTACCACAGATTCCCGTAGATTTATCGTAACAGTTCATCCTTACACATGAACGTGCTTAGGTATATCTAGTGGTTCGAGGTCTTCTTTTTTCCACTGACCTGCATCATCAGGCATTTTAACTCCCCACATGTCAATAGCGTATACTAACGCTGCTTTTAATGTTGGAAAATACTTGCCAGATGGTGAATATGCTTTCTTATGAGGATCGGTGGGCATCTTCTTATTTCCAGCAAAGAATGCCTTACCCTTTCGATTAGAGATAGCTGGACCCACCACTACATAGCGCCAGCATAAGTCCTCATAGTCTTTACCAACCCATCTGAAATAGGAACCAGGAAGCATCTCCTCAAATTTATGCTTGACATCTTTGGACTTCTCACCGTAGTGCTCTTCCCACTTGATGCCCTTTTCTTTGATTCGTCTGCGTCCTGATATTACAGTAATCATTTTCTGGCCTCATCAAACTTAATACCCGGCTTAAAGAATTTGCCAAGATAGCTCTTATAGTCACTGGTTTTGATAAAGTTGCCATTCCTCAATGTATACAACTGAGGCTCTTCAGTAAACTGAGGGTCGCCTTTAGACGCCTGTTTGCTGTTGTTAGAGTTTTTAGCCTTAATGGCTTTATCAAGGAACCCTCCTATAGTATTTTGCACAGCTTGACGCGCTTCCTCTATTGTCTTGTCATCAAATCGAAGAATGGTCCAGCCACGCTGAGCTAATAAATAATCTCTTTCCTTATCTTGTGATTCTTGTTCTGGATTGGAGTGCCATACATCACCGTCGCATTCCACGCCCAGCTTTAGGAATGGAAAAGCAAAATCTAGTACGTATGGTTTGGCTCCAGTTGGGTTTTGCACGGCAAACTGGGCTTGAATGGCTTGTGGACTCATCCTATAAACTTCAGCAAGCCCAAGCAGAATATCTACCATCTCTTGCTCAATAGTAGTAAGCATTACACTAGGCGCTCCACCTTCGGGGGTTTCACCCTCATGCTGCTTTTGCATTTTTGACTGTTTACCCTTCTTTAGCACCTTTCCACCTTGGGCCATTGGGGCCATCATGCCTTGGTCCATACCTCCCATACCTGCTCCACCCATCATTCCAGCATCAGCTGGGGCAGGACCACCACCACCCATCATTGGGTCGGCTCCCGGCATAGGAGCACCGCCGCCACCACCACCACCCATCATTCCACCCATCATTCCACCCATCGGGTCTTGACCACCCCCTAGTCCACCCATAGGTGCCATTTGTGGGCCAGCGGCCATTTGCTCGTGACGCATACGCTTCACTTCCTGATCATAATCGAGATCAAGTTCTTCAAGCAAAGTCTGAGCAGAGATGAGCTGTTTGTCGTGCAACTGGTTGAGTAACAAGTACCATTGGCTCTTGTCCTTTAGATTGAGATCATTCCATTTGATCGTCGGATAGAGGAAGATAGTTTCATTAAGTTCCTCACTTTCTTCCTCATCTACAAATCCTTGCATCTCAGCAATTGGTTTGAAGACTCGCTTTTCACACCACTCGGCAAGAGTATGACGCCAAGACTCAACGCGTCGTATAAGAGTCTCAACACCAACCTGAGCAGACTGATAACCAGAATTCCCTGAGATCATGAGCTTGCCATTACGCTCGGTAACGATGAAGCTATTGGGCACAGTTGCACACCATACCTTACCCTTGTATGGCATTTTTGTGATCGTATCATGTTTCTTGGACTCTAGAGTAATGGTTTCTCTGCCCAGATCATAATCCGAGAATGTGATTTCCCATATATTACGACGCTTACGATATCTTGGGAAGTATCCACATTTCATGGCAATTTCCATCACATCGTCTTTAAGTTGCAAACTCTTAGTGTAGTAAGTATAGTATTTCTTAGGTCCGTTTTTATCCCGAGTCCGTAGAGCGCCATCTCCGTTGATCAGATAACCGAGAAAACGGCTTAACACAACAGCAGGTTTGTCTTTGACCCATTTTGGAACCTTCTTGAAACTACTCAGGTGCCCACAGTTCTCCATCAAATACTTGGCAAATTCTTTGTTGTGGATACCAAACCCATGCCTAGTCTTAGAGATTTTGACTATGGATTCTTTTCGTAGAGTGCAAAGGTCTTCCCACCCCTTGCCTTTCTCTGTCTGCGATATTTGTACACTACTTGGTTCTCCAAAAGTGCTGCGACATTTCCGAGTCTCTTTCTGAATATGACCTTCGGATACATAATAAGCCATAATCTTGAGCATATCATCAAGTGGGATTTCATACTTACCAAATGAAACTGTTCCGCTGAAAGGAGAGTATCCATTCTCTTCTGTTACATAATTCTTCCAGTTGACAGTCTTTCTAAACTTCGACCTGTCTCTTACCGTATCCGCTGTATCCACAACCCACTCATTGTGGTCTCGCTTTTGATATAGCATTCTGTGGTTCGGAGTACAAGCAAAATCAATACGATCTGTTTGAAAATGCATTAGATCGCCATCCCAATCATATTGATGTATTGCTGTAGGTTTCTGATATTCTAGTTCACCAGTATATCTATTGAATGTTGCTACCTCATCATCTTCGGTAATTTGATGTAGAGACTTAAATCCGTCTCTAGTCAACATGCGATCATATTCTGGGATGCACATCTCACCGTTGAGCAAAGACTGGTTGAGCATGAAACCGTCAAGTATTTCCTTGCCGATGTTCTCCATTTCCTGAGTAACTTGAAGTATCTTTCCAGCGGCTCCATACCACTCATACTCAAAGTTGTGGTGAGTAACAATGGTAAGGTTAGGATCATTTGCTGTCGCTGCCAACTGCTGCTGAATATCTGCAATGTCTGCGGTCGTAGCAGGACGATTGTCACTACCAATCTTAACAACCCTTACAGGCAGGATTAGTCTTTCTGCAACAATCCAGTTTGCAGTCATAATCTTTGTCTTGTATGCCAACGTAGTAAACAACCTACGAATCAGGCTGCTGCCATAAGTCCCGTAAGGAACGGGCATGTGCTTGATATGAGAGATTGTCCTAGCAGACATAGGAATTGGCTTGTTCTGAATGATCAAACGCTTGACTGCATCTGGAATACTATCGTAGATATTCTTCGGCTGCTTGTAGAATACGATCCTCTTCAACTCTTCGTCTGGAACCATAACGATAGACGGCTCATCAGCCAGAATTGATTGTTGAACTTCCATCCAATCAGGATTGAGAATCTTGATTGACTTAATTAGGCCGCCTGGGTGATTGCAAGATTCACCTGAATCTGGATCGACTCCACTGCCGCCGCATATTGGGCATTCAATGTCTGTATGTACAAAGACATCCCCGAGCATATAGTATTCTGAAGATATCATCTTGAACTTCTCATTGAGTTCAAGCTTGGGAACAACCTTCTTTAGATAGTAACGCCAGATTTTATGGTCCTTGCAATCAAGCTTAAAACCGTTCATTGGGAATCGACTATAGAAGTCGATTGCAGCAGCGACCTTGGGCTCGTTTTCATAGAAGAACCTGCAATTAGATGTTACAAACCCACTAGCCACAAAGGAACGTTCTGGATCAATTTGCAAATCATATCCTGGTCCAGTATACCTAAACTGCTTAATACTTTCGATAGGTTGTGCCAGATATATAACTCCATCTTCTTCATAGAAGAATCTCAATTCACGGGTCTTGCGAGGAATGAAATCATCTGGTATTTTGTTACTACGCATGTATGGCTTTAGTATCGATATATCCGATTGTGGTATAAAAATACGATATACCCACTTGCTATCAGTTTCGTAGTGATCTCCATATAATGGATAACGACCTAATGACGCTCGAATTCCAACTGACAAGAGAAGCCAATAGATTTGGTCTGCCATGTCACAAGAGTAATTATTGGCAATGAGTTTGCCTTCTGCTTTAGAGAACGAACCGTCACCATCAAAATAACCACCCAGGACGTGAAGACGTGATTCTTTGTCAAGGTCAAAGACGTTGGCAGTAAATTTCTTTGCGTTGAGCTTGCCAGTCATATATTTTGAACAAAAATCCCAACAATTACCAGTATATTTAGTTATTCGCCAACCATATTTTGAATGGTGTTTACGCTCCGACGTTTTACCAGGGAACGAATCAAGAACTCTAACTATTTCAGAGCGGTGCATCTCTCTTTTGTCTAAGGTAATCGACACTGCTTTGGATTGATCACCTTTTATATAATTTGATAATGAACCATCAGCAGACGTTACTCCAAGTAGCCAAGACTGATCGTTGACAAGTTTGTTGGTTCCCACTGACGGGACAGGAGCTAGTAAATAATCTTGATCTGTAACATCATGGGATTCTTTCCTTCCGATTAGTTTTTGGGGAAGAATTAAGTTTGCGTCACTTTCCAACTTTTTTTTATGTCTATATGTTTTCCCATCAAGGACAATCATTGGATGTTCTTCAGATACAATGATAGTTCTCCAGAATCCATAAACACTAAATTCGAACATCAATTTTTGATCACAGTGTCGAACAGCATATCGAGGAGGTTTTCTAAATTGTCCACTCCCACTTAAAATTGGTTCACAATTAATATTTTCATACAATAAGCCGCCCGTGACAGTGTCTTCGATAACTTCATCACACGTAAAATTCAAATCACCTATTTCTTGATATGTAAAATCATAACCTATTACTGGGCTTATATTTAGCCACTGATAAATCTCACGACGCTTGGACGCAATTTGCCAGTTCTGAGGGGTGTGGAGTGGAGAAAACCACATTGGCTGCGTCATCATATTGTTGACGCCAGTCATCTGGGCATTCTTCATAAATGGGTCTGGAGCTATTGCAACTCCGCTGGAAGCATACTTAAACATGCCTCCACTTTGAGCTTCACGTTGAGCATCAAGTTCACGAACTCGCTTCTGCTCTGCAAGTCTTGGGGTCAGTTCATTTGCATATGGGTCGCCCATTATAATGGGTTGTTTCCAATTAGGATCATCTGGAAGTAATAAATTTCCCATTGTGGTATCCTTTCAGTATCAGTTACTCATCGATAGCCAAATCCTTGGCTGTACTTTCAATATCATCTCGGACCCGTATTTTGAGTCTATGGATAACTTGAGGGTTATCTTTGTGTTCCTCTATTATACGTAGTTCATCTTCATTTAGAGACTCAATGAAATCTGAAGCCTCTTCTTCATCGTCAAACAGAGCCAGCATAGTAGGAGATATCTTGCAAGGTGCCGCCATTGGTTTTGGTTGAGTTGGAGCTGTGGGCACAGTAGGATTTGCAGGCTGTGTTGCCTTCCACTGCTCGAATGCTTGTTTAGCTTCAGGATTGGTCTGTACCCACTGGTTAAATTGCTGGAGAGCAACTGGATCAGACATCATTCTTTGATAGTCGAATTGTCTTCTTTTGGAGTCGAAGTATTGCTGCAACCGCATTGGTATCCGGTTAAGTGGAGCAATTTTCTGCTGAAATCGCTCATATGGGTCTTGAGACGGAACTGCCGCGGTTAAGTTTTTTTTTTAGAATCGGACTCTTTCATCCACCAAGCCGAATCTACTGAAGATGACTTATCATGCATAACTATTGATGGATCAAAATTATCATTATCTCTCTTATACTCTTGTTTGCGACAGTGGTAGCACATCTTCCAGTTTCCATCTGGATTATTAAACGGCTCACCACAAATTGGGCAATTTCTTCCTTCCTCTTGTCTTTGCTTACCCCTGCCTCTAATCCAGTCCACTATCCCGGCCTCTTTGTGAGACTTTAGATTGAACGAAGTCTTACTCTTATCCTTTACATGATGAATGCAACGCTCATACTTCTCCGGGTCTTCGTCCTTGTCTACAGTTGTGTGACAAACTGCCCACGGGTTAGTATCGTAGTGCTCACCTTCGTAGGTGACGCCTTTTTCCTTCTTCTTTTTGGATTCTACCAAATCTTCTCGTGACAGGTCGTTATCTTTACGACGCTTTTTCTCTTTTGGCTCTATTGGTTTGCCGTCATCTGGAATAGGTATGCCTGCTCCCTGAGCAGATTTGGTTCTGCCGAGAGAATTTGCTGTTTCATATCCCTCTCCCCAAGATGCAAAATCACTGTGGTCTGACAACAACAGGTTAATAACATGATCTGCTGTTCTAGGGTCAGTCATTTGAAGAAGTCTCTCCTTGATCTGTGGAGACTGTATACCCTCTTCATAGTACATTCTCTCAGCTAATTCCAACAGTTGCTTTTCGTCCATTGGTCCATTTGCAATCTGGGCCTGCTTATGCTGTTTCAAATTGAATGACTTAGTAACTTCGCCACAAGATTTACATGACTGCTTGGCTGGGTCTCTGTCAAATTCCTTGACCTGAACCTTGACGACTTTGTCATTTTCTACTGCTGCTTTCTTGTCAGTCCAATTTTCTTTTCTGTTCTTATCGTTTATGTAGGCGCTATATGACTTACCCTGATCTGTGTCTTCGTGACATTCGCATTCACCTTTGTCTTGACCGCATCCACAAGGGCATTTCTCTGCCGCAGTCTTGTGCTGCTTAAGATTGAAGCCTTTCTTTGGCTTGTTTTCTGATCCCTGTCCCGGTGCGAGTTTATGACCTGCTGCCTCTTCTCTACGATTGCGCTCTTTTTGAGTCTGCTCTACGTTGTTTTGATCTACATCGTGGCACCACCCGAAAGGTTCTGAAGTGTCAGTGTCTGGAGCATAACCCCGCTTCTTACTTTCCTTCTCACGCATTTCTTGCATACGTGCTTCCATGTTACCATAGATAGAAGCCGGTCGAGGCTTGCGGGTCTCGCCTGGCTTTAGACGCATCTTGTTTTCTTCGGGAACGTTACGATTGATCTCAAATCGCTTGTTGATGTATCCACCCTTAATTTCTCCGTCAGCGTCAACATACTCACGGCTAAATTTGTCCATAGCGTTGGCTCTCCATAGAGCCTCACCACAGATAGTCTTGTTATCATCAATTACGATACCATCGAGGCAGTGGTGACGACAGATATACTCAGAGACGACATCACCAACGCCCTTGCCTCTTAGCTTCGGGCAGATACGCTTTTCGGTTGGACCATATAGTAAATAAGCATCATCACTATGCATCCTAGCGGTCTTGGTCATTTTCTCCTGATTCTCTGCGTTGTTCAGGATATGATCGCTAAGATTGAATTTGATGATGCCTTTTGGATTGTGCTTACTCATCACTGGTTGCTCCATTTGAGTAGGTTCCAAGGCAGCAGGAGCAACGAAATTCTCAAAGATAAGGGCCAAAAAATGCTCGGCTCTTTCTCTCTCGTGCGGGTTCAAAGCCTGTATTGCTTCGAGAGCGTCATTCGCATCGTTTTGAAGCATCGGGCTTACTGCCGCTAAAATCTCCTGCTTTGCTTCCTCTGAGGCAGCATCGTGCTCACCCTTATTACCACGAAATGATAAGAGTGTATCAAGATACTGCTGGACAAAAAGACCCTTCCCTGATTCATCTACTGGGTCAGGAGGAGTAACTTGGGCTCGCTTAGATGCAGCAGGAAAGAGATTCTGTCTCTGCTGTTGTAAATCAGCCTGTTCTCGCTGCTGAGTCTCTACTGTAGTTTTTATGCGATCCAGATAATTTTTCAACTCATCTGGTTGCACCAGCCTGTCATTTGATTTCTCAAATTGCTGGACCGTCGGACCAAGCTCTAGTTGGTCAATCCTTTCTCTTAAGGCAGTTAGATCGTCTGCCTCAACAAGAGATTGTATTTCTGGCTGCGCTTTGACAACTGGGACAATTTTGGAATATTCAGGCATTGCCAGCAGTTGTTGAAGCTCGTTAATCAAAGGCAGATTCTTTGCCTGATTGAGCAAAGATTCTTGCTCTGCGTTCTGAGCACTATCTAATACTTGCTCATCATCAATTTCGACTGATTCTTGTGGCTCAAAGGTATCCTCTGCCCGCTCCAACCCTGTTAAAACGGACTGACTAGCGTCCATCTCTGGGACGCTTGCAGCGAACTTTTTGAGATTGAATGCCACATTTACTTCCCGAAATAATCAGCCAAACCATCAAACAACTTATCTACCGATGCTCTGTGAGTATTCTGCCTCTGCACTGGGGTTCCAAGCACCTGATCGAAAAGCTTGCTTTCCATCTTCTTAGCTGGCTCCGACTTGTCCCACTCTTCCCTTGCGGCTTCTTTCTTCATTGATCGCTGCTCGGCAGACTCTTTTAGAGACTCGCCTTCGGTTTCAGATGGGAGGTTGTCAAACCCATTGTTGCCCCAAATATCCATAGAGTTCTTAGGCATCTTCTGATTACCTACTCCCTCAACTGTAGAGACATTTGCTACAGAAGCGGACTTTTCATGAATAATGCCCTTCTGCGACATCTTAGCTTGCAGTTCTTCCCAGTATTGCTGTTTCTGGTCCTTTGCAAACTGTTGCTGAGCCTCTTTGCTCTGCTTAATCTGCTCATCCCCATGTGGTTTAGTAGCAAGTTCTGCTAGTTTACCACTATCCCAAATACTGTTGGGGTTACGAGACTGTCCCATGAATCCACCAGTCTTATTATCGTTCTGTCCGTATTCTGGGTTATAACCAGCAGGAATAACTGCGTGGTTGTTTGCGTTGTCCAAGAGATTAGATGAAAACGTGTTGCGGGTGTCACCCACTGGAGGTGCCGTTGCTGCAACTACTCTGCTACAGAATTTTTGAGCGGCACGCTCTAATTTCTTGCCTCGGAGATTGTCATGCATAACCTCTTTAGCAAAAGCAACTACATGCTCTCTGGTAAGAGCAACGTGAGCACGGTCAGCGGCAAATTCAAGCTCACCAACAATGTCCCTAATCTCTTCGGACTGAACGTCACGGTAGTCGCTCTCAGTCGTAGACGAGAAGATATCCATACCCGTGATTTGGCCTTGAGGCTTGGTTTGGGCAGTTTTGGTATAAACGACATCGCCCTTGATGCCGTCCAAAAGACTTGCCATTACATCGTTAGAATAGCTATGTCCTGAAAGTTTCATATCAAGCTCCCTTAGTTTTTGCTTACAGCACGACCTTTAGCTGGGGTAATAATTACCTGCCAGTTGGCTCCATGCAGGTCGCCTCTAACTTCTACACTAAGATTCATCTGAGCGAATATTTCGTAAGCCTTCTTGTAGGCTTCTTCACCACTCAATCCAGTTAGAGGCTCGCCGGTTTTGGGATCGAATTTCCATTCATCAGGTGCAGCATTAAGATTCTGCATTCTTCCAACTCCATCTGCTCCCTCGGGCATGGTCCTGTTTCTATCAAGACCACCCTGATCCATAGCAGATTGGAGATCACCAGGAACTTCAACATCTTGATCCACTTGGTCTACAACAGTGCCTGGTGCGAGAGCCTGTTTGAAGATTCTCTCAAACGCATCTGTCTCCAGCATGGATTCGTGTTTGAAGCCACCCTGATTGACCTGATGTCTATTTTTTCCAACAGGTACAATACTCATAGTGAGGCTCCTTTAATTATCTATCTGCAACCATTTCCTCGACGTACTCTGGCGGATACATCGTCAACCAAAAGTCTTTGAACCAAGACTTCTCTTCATTGGTCATATTAGCGACCTTGACACCAGACATTGATTCGGCGTACTCAATTGGATAAGTCTTGTTAGAAGAAAGGGAAGCAAATAAAACCAACTTCTGAAGACGACCCATTGAGGCAACCTTCTCAAACTTGGCTTTGATCTGAGCAGCGACAGGCTCGCCGGGCTGCTTCTTGATCTTGCACTTAGCCTTGCCAGGATCAGTGGACTCACATTTCTGATGGTTTGGCTTGCTCTTGCACTTAGCCTTGCCAGGATCAGTGGACTCACATTTCTGATGGTTTGGCTCGCTGTTGATCATAACTTTTGGCTCTGGATTCTCATCGTCACCAGGACCGGCTTTACTATGATCTTCAGTTACCTTACCCGCATCATCAGACTCGCCCATTTCCTTGCCGCATTCGGCTTTCTTGTTTCGTTTCTTAGCGGAGCCTTCCTTGTCAGACTGCTCGTTGTCTTTCTGGTCGGTTGTCCCACCTTTGTCTGGGCGAGCATTGCCACCCTGATCTGGGCATTGAGGATCGTTAGTCATATCCTCCTCACCCTCAGTGTTTACAACCTGACCACGCATCTGTCCACGGGGTTCTCCGTCAGTATCCATGCCAAGCCCTGGTTTTGCTTCTTCGGAAGCCTGCTTGAACATATTCTGAACGAACTCGTCAAAGTCAGGTGCGTTGCCTGCTGGATTTACAATTCTGTGAGTGACGAATTTCATCGTTTTCTCCTTAATATATCCTCACCCTACCGGGTAAGACACCAGGAACTAGGTTATGTTACTCTTGGACACAGTTTACCTACATTCCTTCATACATTATGTGTAGTTATGCCAAAATCCTATTATTCCTCTTTTTCTTTGATTAGAACACCAAATTCTGGCATATTCGGTAGAACTTCCTTACCGTGCTGTTCTATATACTTGTCGATAGCGTCAGCTAAATCCTTGTTAAATGGGTCAGCAGCGTCAGCTATTTTCACTAACAAGTCGATCTTTGTCTCGGCTTGCGGTTTTTTTGGCCATCTCTGCAATGCTTCTGGATCGATCTCTAAATCCTGTGGCATCGTGAATTGTCCAACATTTTGAGACATAGGTTCTGGTATAGGTTCTGATTTCGGCTGGGGCAGATTGGCCTGTGGGACATCTGGTTGAGCACTGGGGCTATTTACCTCTAAATGGTAGATTACTTGTGTAATAAGTGGGTCCAATGCCTCAGAAATCTGCCCTGGCTGTACCGCAAGCTCTCTTAGTGCAGTTATGGCACTTGGTATGTCTTTCACTGATTTTGAGATACCAGAGGCGATTTGTGGAGCTAAACTTGAGATGTCTTGCTCAGATATCGAAGGCTTCTCAGGAGTTACAGGAGTCGTAGCAACATCTTGTGGTGTAGTCTGTGGCACGTCAGGTTGTTCTGGTCTTTCTGGCTTACCACCGATCCAGTCGTTAATCCGACGATGAAGGTTCATGTCTTCGTCTATTGGCATCGGGTCGTGTGGTTTAACGGTTAATACATCATTGAGTCGGTTGATTTGTTGTAATGCAAAATTATGACCTTTTACGTCGAGAGGATTTTCTGCAATCTTGTCAATTATGTCCCCAAGCACAGAATATTCTCTGGCGATGATCTCACCTTGGTTACGAGCGCCATATGGTCGAGTGCCAAGCATGGCTTCGCGTCCTCGTAGATCATGCATAGATGCATAGATATTTTCTATCCCGTCATCAATGCTAGTCCTTAATTTGTTTAGTTCTTTAGCAAAGTCTACAACTTCATTGAATAGGTTAGCATTGTACGTTTGCGCTCCATGCGTTTCTCTGGCAAGATCGAGTATTTGCTTTTGGGTTTGATCCCAGTTTGACGGATCAATACCCTCGATAGTCTCTTTGATCCTACGAGCAACATCAATGTTTTCGGGAGAGTAATAGGCAGTTTCTTCTACTAGATTTCTATTCTGTCTCTTTAACCTATTGATGGTTCGTTGCGTTGACCGAGACAAATTGCTAATACGGGATATTTCTTGGGCCAAGTATTGAATGGCGGTATCAAGGTCCAAGTCATCGCCGTGCCCTCTCCGTCGTTTACCGGATTCACCCCAGGCAAGGGGACTCCATCGATCCTTTTGGCCTGGATTCCACAAACGACTCCACCAACTACGAGAGGGCGCGGCTAACTTAAAAGGGCGTGCTGTTTCAGCCGCCTCCTTCCTGAGAATCTCTCCCAGCATATCAATGTGTGAAAGAATCATGTTAATCTTTTCTTCGTCAACTGATTCTTCTCGCATTATCCCAAGGGATTTTCTCACGCCATTAACGTGACGCTCAATATCCCAATTGTGACCTAGCTGGGCCAAGAATGTAAGGTGAGCTTGCTTAAATAGTCTTGGGTTTTGCTGGATAGTCTGAGCATACTTAGATGTCCATTGATCATTGTGATAATCCTGTCCATCCTGATACTCTTTGAGACAAGACAAAACTACACCTTGCATAGAGCCGCTTGTTTTGGCCCTCTTGCGTCGAATGCAATTTTGCATCGCCCTTTCTTGCTTGAGAACGTAGCCGATGACTCCTACATATTGGGCAATCTTATCAAGGGATGCTGTTTTAAGTAAACCATCTACAGCAGTAGCACTCTTGAACTTGCCATCCTTATCGAGTCTATCAGCCAGTTTGATTAAATAGTTTTCCAAATATGTCATTATTCGACTCCTACCATAATCTGGCTTTTAGCATTAAAGACTTCGCCTTCATATCTTACGCCATTAGGCTGGATGTTTCCTATGATGAAAGCACGTATATCATTGACATCACGGTCCCAACTCACAAGAATCATATTCCCTGTCGTGTAAGCGTAGAAGGTGTAGTGAGGCTCAACAGTCCTCCAACCAGCATATGCACCGTGCCGGTTAATATAATCAAACCCAATGACCTCATTGCGGTCTATTGCATCTTCGATCAAATCATTTGCCGCAGGGTAAATAACCTCCCTTTCAGCATTTGGGGTTAGAATTTCATTTAATGTAGGTAACTCTTCACGATAGTCTGGCTCAGCAGGTTCAAGAGGTGATTCTGGAGTTGGAGTTGGAGTTGGAGTTGGAGGAACTTCGGGTTCTGCTTCCTCGACTTCATCAACTAAGAACTCAGGAAGGTTATTCTCATTTACCAGACGGTCTTCAGGCGTATCATCTCCCCAGTCTACATCCTCAATCTCGTCCATCCACGTCTGGGATTGCTTTCTGAAGTTTGCACTGGTCACCTTGAACATTTTTAGCTTTCTTTGAATGACACTTCTGCGGTCTTGTCATCACTAGACACAATTATTACTTCATCACCGACCTTAATGTTGTTTTTCTTGAAGAATCCATAGTTTGCTTCGATGGCCATAACGCAATTGCCATCACTACGAACTGTACGAGTTGACATCGGAGTAATATCCTTGATGGCAGTAATTCTGTTGTTCCCATCTATGAACGCAATATCTAGCGGTATGTATGTGTCTTTACCCCAAAAGCTTGCTTCTAAGATCATTGGGAATTTGAAAAGCATACCCTCATCATCGGCTAGCTTTTTGACTCCCATCAATCCTTGTGCTAACGTCACAGGCTCTTTTGCTACTTTAACACTGAGTTTGGCCATGCTTGTCTCCTCTTCTCCTTTTGCTCCCGTATGCCATTGGCATATTCTCTCATCTCTTTTCGCAACTGATATTCATCATAGTCAAAAGTGATTGAGTTCTGATAGAGATCACGGATCACATCATCAAAGTTAAACGCAGGTATAGATACTGAGACATGTCGTCCTGTATCTATCTCTATCGACATTCCGTACTTGCTTCTGTTTTTATCCAACCATTCTCTGATTAGAGGATAGTCATTCTGCCACACATCCTCTTCATGAGCTACCACTCGCGGCATCAGCCGTCCCTCAGATGGCACATAGATAAACTCCATGCGTCCACCTCGACCATGTAACATAACTTTGTTCACATGGTCATACCAGTAGTGATCTTGAACCACTGCTTGCTTAACCTTGCGGTTGCGTGATTTCAGTGTCAGTTCCATCATTCATGTCCACATCTTGATAATTAGGAGACTGCATTGCAGTATTTACTACATCTTCCAGGTATTTGCCGTATTCAGCAATACGCTGCATTGGATATCTAGCACGAGCAACTGCATCGCCAATGGAAAATCTTACGGAGCCATCCTCCATTCTGGATGCTATTTCCTCTTCTTGCATTTGTTTGATAATTTGTTGAGCATTGGTTGCTTGGTATATGATCTCTGCAAGATATCCGTCCAGTCTGCGCATATCCACATCGGCAAAATCGTTATTCATACCATATTGTCCGTGTTTGGATATTCTGGAAAGCCAACTAGATGCTGTCTTGCTTCCAGTTAGCGCTCTGTGTATGTTTTCGTAATCTATCTTCTTTTTGTAACCCTTGTCTTCAAATGCGTTGCCTTCTGTCATCAAGATGATATTTCGGATGATCTCTTTACCCTTCTTGGTAATGCCCACTGAGCGCTGATTAGACTCAAGAATGGAAGCTACGTTTTTTGTGCCCTCTATGTACCCCTTGCTGATTAGTCTTGCAACTATGCCCGAGTCAACCTCCTTTGGGATAAGAGCATTACCATATCTGTCCTTGTCATTCTCCCAAATGGTATATAGGGTCTGAGCCTCTTTGTTAGTAAGAGGAGCACGACGGACATCGACCGCCTGAAGTGGGAAGAAGTTTATAAAGTCTAGTATTGATTGCCCTTCTTTAATCATCATCGCTCCTCTAGTGTCATTGAATTACCCCTCCCGCAAGGGGAGGGGATTCCTACTTCATTGACTCAACTTGCTCAGGAACACAATATCCCTGAGTAGAGGTTAAATCTCCATAGGCGTAACTTTGCGTAATTCCTACGCTACAAATATTAATAGCAGCGTTCAAATCCCTGTCCACCTCTAATCCACAATGAGGACAACAGTGAATCCTGTCTGCTAATGCTTTAGGAACCACTTCTCCACAACCTGAACATATTTGAGTTGTATTCTTGGGATTAACCAATCTTACTTCCACACCAGCTTCTTCCGCTTTGTATGTAGTATAATCAATTAGTTTCCTCCAAGCACAATCACTGATATGCTTAGCCAACTTGTGATTACGAAGCATTCCTTTGATATTTAAGTTCTCAAACACGATGCACCCATAATTCTCTACAAGACTTCTGCTCACCTTATGCAAGAAATCCTCTCGTTGTCGTCTTATCTTACGATGCACTCTTGCTACTTTCGTTCTCTGCTTATTCCTATTCTGACTCTCTTTCACTTTACGTGACAACCTACGTTGTTGCTTAGCCAATTGCTGTTCTGATTTCTTGAAGTGACGTGGATTCTCTACGCACTCACCATCTGAAAGAACAACAAATGTTTTGATACCTACATCCACGCCAACAGCAGGATTAGTGGATTTAGTGACTTGTGGTTGTTCTTGCTCACA
>Ga0210057_1002936_pt1 | contig 23865 bp, 21 predicted proteins | sample CryGeyCG2114_010_2_FD_183968 | JGI IMG/M metagenome (GOLD analysis project Ga0210057, IMG submission 183968) | Groundwater microbial communities from aquifer - Crystal Geyser CG10_big_fil_rev_8/21/14_0.10 (SPAdes) (version 2) | ecosystem: Environmental > Aquatic > Deep subsurface > Groundwater ...
TTTTTCTTTTGGCAGCCGTGATTGTGCCTTCAGGATTTGCCACTGCCTGACGACGGGCAGGTTCACCCACTAATAATTCTCCCTCCTTGGTAAAAGCAACATAAGACGGAAACGCTTTTCCGCCAACTAAAGTAGTTCCTTCCGCAGAAGGGATCATTTTCGGCTTTCCAGCTTCCATATAAGAAGCCGCCGAATTCGATGTTCCTAAATCAATACCAATAATTTTAGACATATGTTTTTACCCTGTTAAATAATTGCTCTGCAATTCCTGCATAGCAGGATTTAACAGGGTGAATTTTTACTTAATTGTTATTAATTTACAATTTCTAATTTCAAATTTCAATACTTTCCCTATTATTTAAAACTTTAACCTTGATACTCGAATCTTTCATTTTTTTAAAAAATTTATTGGGATCCATAGGATGTTTAGGACCGTCATAATGAATGGGAATTGCTAATTTGGGCTTTATGTCCTTTATAAAAATTGCTGCTTCTCTTGGTCCCATTGTTATAAAATCATCAGATATAGGAACCAGAATAACATCAGCATAAGGTTTTTCTTTTAAATAAAGGGTATCTGAACAATGATATATGGCCTGGGTTCCCTGGATTAAAAATCCAATGGTTTCTTTTGGGGTTTCTGACATTTCGGGGTGTTCACCATGTATAGTCCTTACTGCTTTTACAGTAATACCATCTATTTTCTTTTCTTGATTTGGTTCAAGAATATCAGTGGGAATTTGTTTTTCTTTTAAAATCTCAGCAGCCCATTTGCTACCAATAATAATTGGTTTATTATTTTGATAAATTATTTCTACTGCTTCGGGTAAACAATGGTCCGAATGACCATGGGTTAATAAAAGAATATCAATGTTTTTCCAGTTTTCTGGCTTAAAATTTTCGTTATAGCAATATTTACCTGGGTCAATTAGAATATTCTTCCCATCTAATTCTATCAAAACACAAGATTGTGGATATTTGGTTATCTTCACATTAGATTATTTACTAATTTTAACCCTACTCGGTCTTATTATCTTATTATGTAATTTATAACCCCTTTGAATCTCTTCGATCACAATTCCCTCGCCTTTGTCGGATTTGATGGTTTCTATAACTTCGTGTAATTCGGGATTGAATTTTTCGCCTACTGCTTTAATTTCCTCAAGACCGTTATTTTTTAAAATACTTAATAGCTGATTATAAAGTTGTTTAATCCCTTCATCTTTTCCGTTTTTTATCGCCGCTTCAAAACTGTCCAAAACCGGCAATAACTCCAAGATTAAACCTTCGTTCGCGAATTTGAAATAATCCGCGATTTTTTGTTCGTGCTCGCGCTGTAAATTAATATAATCCGCTTTTGCTCTTTGCCAGCCAGCCAAATATTCCGCTCTTTCCTTTTCGCAGATTTTTAATTTATCTTTAGTTTTTTTAAGTTTTTTATCAAAACTATCCGAATCCTGTTCATCAATATATTCAATTTTGTCGGGTTTAGTCATAATTTTCGAACATCTGTCGTAATTTGTTAATCAATGCCAAATTGTAATCATAACGCATCCTCATTGGACCCAATAAGCCAATAACTCCGTGTGTCTGGTCAGGCATTTTGCAACCAGAAACAATGATTGATAATTTTTTTGTTCTAGCCAATGGGTTTTCTTTGCCGATAAAAACTCTTGTCTGATGTTCAGTAACTTCTTTAAATAAATCATTAAAATGTTTTTCAAATTGTTCCATCATTTGCGCCATTTCGGAAAAATAATCCTTGTCATCCCATTCCGGCTCTTTGAATAAATTGCATAACCCCGACTGGAAAAACGTATTTAATTCCTTAATTCCAGAAAAAGCCAGACCGCCGGACATTTGGGCTAATATTTTAGTCATATCCCGGAACATATCTTCGGGCGATTCTTTATCTCTTTTTTTTATGGGAACTTTAATCTCTTTGCCATCTAAAGATTTAATAAATTCTCGATAAGCCTTATCAGTGGGAATTCTTCCTGCCGATGTATGGGGCTTTTCCAAATATCCATTCTTTTCCAATTCCATCATTTCGTTTCTCAAAGTAGCAGAACTCAACCCGAGTTTTCGGGCTAATATTTTTGAGCTTACTGGTTTCGGATTTTTCACGTACTCCTTAACAATCGCATTCAAAATTTTTTCTTTTCGCGCATCCATACAAATGTTATATACAAATGATTACAAATTAGCAGTCTCGCTATGAGAGTGCTAATTCTATTATATAACTATGGTAAAAACCATGTCAAGTATCTAAAGCAAAAGTTCAACTATATAGTGCGGTCGCACCATATAGTTGAGCGCTGGATTTTAATTAAAATTAAAAAAGAAACAACCCGAAGAATGTTTGACAAAAAGATTTAATTATGATAGTATTATAGTGTTGGGCAAACTGGCTCAACAATGAACACTCAAAACTAAATAAAGGAGGTTTAAGGATGAAAAAATACTTGTAGCTTGGATTGCGGTGCTTTTTATCGTCTGTATCGCGGCCAAAATCTTGGTAAAGGGCCCAGAAAAAAAGGAAGTTGCTAAGGCAACACCTAAAGTAGCAAAAGTTGTAATCCCCGAGAAAAGGATCGAAGCCGTAGAAAAGCCAAAGATTGCTGAAGAACCAAAAGTTATTGAAAAAATCATAAAGGTTGAAACCGAAAAACCTGAAGAAATTGAGAAGCTCAAAGCAGAAATCGCGGCACTGGGACAAAAAATCAAAGCTCTGGAGGAAACAAAAAAAGCTGAAGAGGTTGAAAAACCAGAAACGGAAATTGCAGAAAAACCCGAAATCCGAAGATATGAGCCAGAGGAAATCAAAGAAGCTGAAGAACCTGTTTATTATGAACCTGCAGCTCATTATTGGAGACCATTTATTTTTTCTACTTGGTTCGACCTAGCCCTCAATCCATTCTGGTATTACTACTGCTGGGATTCATACTATTCTGGTCTTTATTACTATTCCTATTTCTGGGGTTGGCATCCTTTTTGGTCCTGGACAAGGCCGTTCTATTACGCTTATTCCCCTTATTACAGTTACTACTCCGGGCACTACAGATATGGATATGACTCCTTTTATCGCGGTCGTACAAGTATTCACAAAAGCCAGCTCAAAGACCCTCATTACCAATCCCGAAATCTTCGCAGTTCCACCAGGTCCTCTGCTCTAACTCAAACAAGTCGAATTTCTAAAACAGGCGCGAAAAGTTATCCCTCAAGGATTAACACCCAGAGCCGCAGATCAATTTCCCAAAAATCATCTTTAACATCTACCCGGTATTCCATTATGTCTCGCTCTTACACTTCGGGTTCTCCTCTATCTCGAATTCCTTCATCATCAACAAGATTAACCCTAAGACCAAATTCATTTTCAAGAATTCCTTCAAGAACCAGCTCCTTCCGAAATTCTTTTCGATCAATTAATTCTTTCCGATCCTCGCCTTCTTCGTTTCATACGTCTTCATCAATCCGTTCAGCTCCTTCACGCTCATCTTCGCGTTCCTCTGGCTCAATCCGGAGGAAATAACGAGCACAAAACACCGCCAGTGGAAAAATTCTTCCCCTGGCGGATTTTTTTATAAAAAATGCCCGTGGATGTGCTTCGCACTATCCACGGGCTTGGTGTTTTTTCAGGATGTCGTCTACTTCTGGCTACTGGTTTCCGCTGGTCGGCTCTTTAAAAGGTCTAATGCCTCGCTGATAATCGCAGTAATCGCAGGAATTCCAGCTACTTTGGGATCAATAAATAGCTTGTCGCCTTTCTGCACCATTCCTGCAATCATTGTGGCTGCCAAAATCTTGGCTCCCTCCGGACCAAACGCCTCTACTTGAAGCTTAGTCTGAGCAGCATCTCCTTCTGCTTCTTTTACTTTCTTGTATCTTGTTGCATCAGCTTCCAGTTGTACTTTCTTTTTTTCTCCTTGAGCTGTTGTAATTTTGGCTTTTTTTTCTCTGTCCGCCACGAACACTTTCTCGATTGCCTGTAAAAGCCCTAATGGTGGAATCACCTCTTGAAGTTTCACCCGAGTGACTATGATGCCCCATTTTCCTGCTGCTTCATTAAGAATAGTAGTAACATCGTTTCCTATATTTTCTCTCTCCCCCCTAATTTCATCAAACTTTTTAGTACCGCAGATATCTCTGATTGAGGCCTGAGTCATGTCAGCAAGCATAGCCCTGGCATTAACTGCACCAATAATGAACTTAATCGGCTCAAAAATCCGGAAGAAAATAATGGGATTGACCTCAATTTCGATGTTGTCTTGGGTAATAACTTTCTGGGCTGGTGGGTCGATGCGCTGTTCGTAAACCGGAATAAACATGATTTTCCCAAAAGGCCAAAGAATAAACCGCAATCCCGGCTCTTTGGGATCACCCTTTATCTTCCCCAGAAAAAAATAAACTACTTTTTCCCAGGCCTTCACTATTTTGATACAATGGGTAAGCCACCAACCAATCACTGAAACCACTAGGGCTAAAAAAACAATCGCGGCCGGAATAGATATCGGGCAAAGAGAGACGAGATTGAGAAAGATAACAGCGATGACAGTGTAGAAGAGAAACAAGAAAAATCCTCTCCACCCTCTGAACTTCTTTTTAAGACCATTGATTTGTTCCAAGCGCCAGTCTTTTTCGGTCTCTTTTGCGGGACTAACCGTCTTTTCATTCATTTCAGCCATTTTAATACCTCCTTAAATTTCTTTGAATTTATTTATTTGTAGCCAATTGCCAATGGCAAATTGGTCATTGTAAGGTACAAATTTATGTTAAATTTTCACTATTACAATTATACACCTATCACAATTTTTTGTCAATCCCAGCGCCAAATTCTAAAGAAATTTGCCATAACTTCTGAAGACCATTGCGCAGCCAAGCCCTTCTCGGGCAAAATAAAATCACTAAACCATGTTGGCTTGGCGAGCAATAGAAGCGCCCAAAAGAAACAATAATCAATTACTTCTCGGCGACTTCGTGGTCTGAAAGGATATGGCAAATTTAGTCTTCCATGCTATAATTAAAATAGCTAATAATTAAATTCACCCCGTTAAATCCCGCAAAGCGGGAGTCGCCTACGGCGACATTTAACAGGATAAACCTATGCAAAAAATTCAAATACAAAATATAAACTGGATTGACATTGTTGATCCAACTAAAAAGGATATTGAAAATCTAAGGCAAAACTTCAATTTTCATCCAGTTGTTTTAAATGAACTTCTTGTCCCGACTTTAAGACCAAAGGTAGAACATTACGATTATTATCTTTATATGGTTCTCCACTTCCCGATTTATCATCCCAAAGAAAAAACCAGTAAATCCGTGGAAGTTGATTTTCTTATAACCCACAACACGTTAGTCACCGTGCGCTACGGAAAAATCCAGCCTTTATTAGAATTCTGGAAAAAATGCGAAAAAGGAGCAAATGAGCCTTATATTCAGGATTCAACAGCCTCACTTTTATACTGCTTAATCGGAGAATTGAATAATTTCTCTTTGCGCCAGATTGACCACATTACCAAAAAAATAGACAAGCTGGAAAAAGAGGTATTTGAAGCCAAAAAAATCAAAAAGGAAGAAGAAATAGTGGAGGAAATTTCAATAATCAGAAGGGATATTTTGGATTTCTACCGAGCCATAAAACCCCAAGATATAATCCTTGAGTCACTGAGATTAAGAGGAGTAGAATTTTTCGGTAAATCAACTGAACCGTATTTTTCCGACATAATTGGCGACCATATGCGGATCTGGGAATTATTGGAAAACCATAAAGAAACCATTGAATCGCTTCAGGAAGCCAATGATTCTCTACTTTCCAATCGCACCAACCGAATTATGAAAATTATAACCCTTTTTGCGGTAATTGTTTTTCCTCTCACCTTATTGGCTGCTATTTTTGGAATGAATACCCACTATCTACCTATAGTCGGCATGAGACATGATTTCTGGATAGTCTTAGGCATAATGGTAGTTGGAACTGTTTCTATGATTATTCTTTTTAAAGCAAAGAAATGGCTATAAAACTATATAACACCTTAACCAGAAAAAAAGAAAATTTTAAACCGATAAAAGATAAAAAGGTCCACATTTTCGTTTGTGGACCCACTGTTTTTGATTATATGCATATTGGTCACGCTAAAACCTATATTCAGTTTGACGTAATCGTGAAATATTTAAGATTTAAGGGTTATAATGTTTTTTACCTCCAAAATATCACTGATTTAGATGATAAAATTATTAAGCGAGCCAAAGAAGAAAAAAAGAAGCCACTGGAATTAGCTCGTAAATTTGAAAAATATTATCACGAAGATGAAAAAAAATTGGGTATTACTGCTGTTACCAAATATGCCAGAGCAACTAAGTATATAAAACAAATTGGCAAACAAACAGAAACTCTAATTAAAAAAGGTTATGCCTACAAAATTTCCGATGGTTATTATTTTGATATTAAAAAATTCAAAGATTATGGTAAGCTCTCTAAACGAACTGCTTTAGGAGCTGAAGACGCGGTCTCCCGAATTGATGAAAGCGTGGAAAAAAGAAATAAGGGAGATTTTTGTTTGTGGAAATTCTCTAAGTCGGGCGAACCAAACTGGGACACGAAATTAGGTAAAGGTAGACCGGGTTGGCATATTGAAGATACGGCTATCACTAAAACCCATTTTGGACCTCAATACGATATTCATGGTGGAGCACGGGATTTAATTTTTCCTCATCACGAAGCTGAAATTGCCCAAATGGAGTCAGCTTCAGGCAAAAAACCATTGGTTAGATATTGGCTCCATACCGGCTTTCTGAATGTTGGCGGTCAAAAAATGAGTAAATCCTTAGGAAATTTTATTACTGTTAGAGATGCGCTTAAAGAATATAATTACAAAAACTTAAGGTTTTTCTATATTAGTAACCACTACCGCAATCCAATAAATTTTACGAAAAAAGCATTAGAAACAGCGAAAAACGGATTGGAAAGATTAAATGATTTTGTAAACCATATTAAAAACGGCAAAAAGGATGATTTAAAAATGCTAAAAAAATTAAAAGAAAAATTCTTTAAGACAATGGATGACGATTTTGACACCGTAAAAGCTTTGGCTATAATTTTTGATTTTATTAGAACATCTTACAAGAAAAATGTTGGCGCCAAGAAAACCTTTAATTTCTTTAAGGAAATCGATAAAATTTTTGGGGTTTTAGGTCTAGAAGAAGAAAAAATTCCTCAACAAGTTAAAAAATTAGTCGCCGAGCGCGAAAAAGCCAGAAAAAACAAGGATTTCAAAAAATCTGATGAATTGCGTGCCAAAATCAAATCTCTCGGCTACTGGCTTGAGGATACTACAGAAGGTCCGAAAATAAAGAAAATTTAATCCACCCGAAATACACAGATTCCCAACAAAAGCCCGATTGACGACGGGCTTTTTTGTTTGTTATGCTGGAAACATGCCTGAAAAAGAATTTGAAAAATTACCGCCCCAAAGCATTGAAGCAGAACAATCGGTTCTCGGTTCTTTGCTTTTGGATAAAAAGGCAATTGTTAAAATTGCCGATATTTTAAAACACGATGATTTTTATCGCGATGTTCATGGACTCATCTATGAAACAATGCTGGAATTGTTCGAAAAGAACGAACCAATTGATATTATGAGCCTATCCAACCGCTTGGAAGAAAAAGATGAATTGGAAAAAATCGGCGGCACAACTTATTTGACTACTCTCGTGAATTCAGTTCCCACCGCGGCAAATGTCGTTCATTACGCCAAAATCGTCCAAAAGAAAAAAATACTTCGCGATTTAATCGAAGCTGCTCATTTTATCACCCAAGCCAGTTATCAGGAAGTTGAGGAAATAGAAAACGTCTTGGACCAGGCGGAAAAAAATATTTTCGCAGTTTCCCAGCGTTCTCTGAAACAATTCTTTATTCCGATTAAACCCGCCCTGGAAGAAGCCTTTAACAGAATAGACGCCCTCCACAAACACGAAGGAGGAACACTTCGCGGTGTGCCGACCGGTTTTAGTGATTTGGACAATATTCTGGCCGGACTTCAAAAATCCGACTACATTCTTCTGGCTTCCCGACCAAGTTTAGGGAAAACTACTTTAGGTTTGGATATTGCTCGAAATATAGCGGTAAAAGAAAAAAAACCAGTAGGCATATTCAGTCTGGAAATGTCGTCTGCCCAGTTGGTAGATAGATTATTATGCGCTCAAGCCGGTATACATTTATGGCGATTAAGAACCGGTAAATTATCAGGCAAAGGCGAGGATAATGATTTCACAAAAATCCAAAAAGCCATCGGCGAACTCTCGGAAAGCCCAATTTATATTGATGACAGTCCAAGCGCCACGGTAATGGAAATCAGAACAAAAGCCCGTCGACTTCAGGCTGAACACGAGTTAGGCTTAATAATTGTTGATTATATTCAGTTGATTACGCCCCCGAGTAGTCGCGATAATATAGTCCAGCAAATCACTGAAATTTCTCGGGCCTTAAAAGCTTTGGCTCGAGAATTAGATGTTCCTTTAATTGCTATTTCCCAACTCTCTCGAGCCACTGAACAACGTTCTCCTCGAATTCCGCGTTTAGCTGACCTCCGAGAATCTGGTTCTCTGGAACAAGATGCTGATGTGGTTTTGTTAATTTATCGCGAAGATCTAGATATTAAACAAAGCGAAAGAAAAAATATTGCGGATATCTTTATTGCTAAACACCGCAATGGTCCTATTGGTCAGGTGGAGTTGTTTTTCGACCAAGATAGCGTCACTTTTAAAAATTTAGCCAAGAGATACGAATAAACTAAAGTTTTATCGTGCTACCACGAGTAATACAAAATTTAATCGACGAGTTTTCTAAGCTCCCATCCGTAGGCCCCAGACAAGCTGCGAGATTTGTCTTTTATCTATTGAACCAATCAAAAGAAGAAACTGAAAAATTCGCCAAAAAATTATTTGTCTTAAAGAAAATAAAATACTGTTCTTTTTGTAATCGGGCAATGGAATCAACCGCCACCCATCTCTGCGATATTTGTAAAAACAAAGACCGCGACAGAGCAACAATTTGTGTTGTCGAGAAAGATACCGACATAGAAAGTTTGGAAAAAACAAAAAGATATAACGGGCTTTATTACGTAATCGGAACCGAAGACGAAAAAAAACAATTGGAGAGATTGAAAACTTTAATCGAGAAAATAAAAAAATCCTCCAAAAAAATCGGGGAAATTATAATTGCTACTGATGCGACAACCGAAGGTGAAACTATTGCTTTGTATGCCGCTCGACAACTGGCAGAACTGAAAAAAGCATATCCGGAATTAAAAATAACCCGCTTAGGTCGCGGGTTATCCACCGGCTCGGAACTCGAATACATGGACGAAGACACCTTAACAAACGCCCTATTGGGAAGAAAGTAAAATATCTTTTATTTCAACTTCGGTAAAGGTCTGACGGTGGCCTTTTTTTGTTTGCTCTCTCTTTTTGGCTTTGTATTTGAAAACAATAATTTTTTTGCCTTTCCCTTGCTTCAAAATCTTGCCAACAACCTTGGCATTCTTTATTATCGGCTTGCCGATTTCCAGTTTTTTATTTTTCTCCAAAAGCAAAACTTCGGTGAAATTCACCTCATCGTCTTCTTTCCCTTCAATCTTTTCTATTTTAATTTTTTGTTTGGGGGAAACCAAATACTGCTTTCCTCCGGTTTTGATTACTGCCAGCATATTTTTTGAATTTTTCCGAGCTCTTGAACGGGCTTTGAGCCCGAAGCGGGCATGGTTTCCCGCTTTGCGGGAAGAACGAAGGGCTCAACCCCGAGCCGCCGCGCTGGGGCGGCGAGGAAAGTGAAAGGGCTCGGAAAAATTACTCTTCTTCAATATTTCTTGGTCCTTCTATTTCAACGGGTTCTACTTTTTCCTTGCCTTCGGTTAATCGGGCTGTATCTTTTTCTATTTTAGAAAATTCTTTATAAGCTCGATTATATGTGCTAACCGTTGTTCCCAGGTGTGTTCCCAGTTTAGCAAGAAAATCATTATAATTCAAGAGATGTTTACGCAATTTTTCAACTCCTGCTAAAATATCTTTGGTTTTTTCTTCTATCTGCAAAGCCCTCAAGCCCTGTAAAACCGTCTGCAAATAAGCATAAAAAGAAGTCGGCGAAACGATTATCACATGTTTTTCCTTAAAAGCATATTCAATCAAATCATAGGTGCTGATTTTTACTGCCCCAACCTGATTTATAAGTAAATCATAATAAATTCCCTCTGACGGAATAAACATAAAAGCAAAATCCATTGTTCCTTCGCTCGGTCTGATGTATTTGGCGGTTTCCTCAATTCTATTTTTCAAATCCTGCTTCAAAAGTTTTTCCAATTCCTCGCGTCTTCCCGGATCTTTTTCATTTACAATCCGATTGTAGTTTTCCAAAGAAAACTTGGAATCAATGGGAATAATTTTGTCTTTTATGAAAATAACGGCATCAACCACTTCTCCGTTTTTAAATTTATATTGGAGTTTGTATTGATTGGGTTGAAAAACATTTTTTAATAAAGTTTCCAAAAAATACTCGCCCAAAATTCCTCTTTGTTTTGGATTGGCCAATACATCAGTCAGTTTTCCCAATTGTTCTTTAACGTCTTTAACATGCTGGCTGTCAGCGTGAACCCTCTCCAATTGCGCAGTAATATCTTTAATATGAATTGTAGCATCACGGGCAATTTTCCCACTCTCCTCCAACTGTTTTTGCAACGATTCCATATTCTTTTCTCTTGATTCAACTAACTCTTTCCTTATTTCTTTCAATTCATCCGCCAATCCCTTCTCTTTCTTACCAAAAACCAGGTACAAAACAATACCCAATAAAATAAAAATGATAATGTAAAGAAAATAGGTCATTGATAATATCTTATCATTTAAAAAATATTTTAACAAATATAAAAGGAAGGTTTTACCCTTCCCTTTTTTCCCCCTCCTTGTCGCTGATGGAATTGAAATATTTTTGGCCAAGGAATTTTGATATTTTAAATATCCCTATGGCGAGCCATAAAACACAAACAGTCTCAAGCCCGAGTACGAATGTCGATGTTTCGCAATTAAGCCCCAATAGGGCTCCAAAACCAGTCCCAGTGCAATTTCTTCAAGATAAAACCGGTCAAGAAACTCAACCCTACAAAACCAGCAACCCAACATAAGATTACGACAAACCCACCAAAAGCTCTCAATCCTTGATTCTTAATCCTAAAAATCTTTGCCATTTCGGCACCTCCTTTTTTTCGAAATTTTAGCAAATTAAATCTTTAATTTGCTAAGATGATTAGTTTATCACTAATTAAAATTTATGTCAAGTGATTAATTAATATTCTTCAAATATCAGAGTTCAACTTAATATAACGATCGTTATATAAAGTTGAACTTTTGAAGCTAATTTATGTTTCTTTCTTAAAACTCGTTTTTATTTTAATAAAAATTCAGCCACCAAGAAGCCAATATAAAAAACAATCAAAAACAATCCCTCTTTCCAGGAAACCTTGTTTTTGGTGGCAATGAAAACATTGGCGAATAAAATCGCCGCCAGCATAAAACCGCCGCCGATATAGATAATAGTCAAATTTACTATTTCAATCGGATGAATCAAGACGACTATTCCCAGAATTAAAGTTGAATTAACCACAATACTTCCGATTAAATTTCCGAGAGTCAAACCTTCGTGCTTGGCAATCACCGCTCTCACCCCAAAAACCATCTCCGGCAAAGAAGTGCCGAAGGCAACCAAAATTATTCCGATTAAAACCAAAGGCAGATAAAGATCTGCGGCAATCAATTTTGCGGTTTCCACCACCCCCCAAGAACTGAAAAGCAATACAGCGGTCGCTATTATGAAATAGATAAAATTCTTTATCAAACCTCTGAAAGCCTCGGCATCTCGAGTTATGTGATTCATTCTTCTGCTGAAAGCATCCTTTTCTCTCAGGATGTGGTAAATATACCAAGCAAATATGACCAAAAGAAGAAATCCCTCGCCGCGGGATATTTTTTTATCATAAAGCAAAAGCAGAGGCAACAAGGCAATAAAAAAAATAATCCAGGCATCCCTTTTCGCAATTTTGCTTTCAACTTTCAACCCTCTGGCAACTATTGCCACCAATCCCAGAATAAAAGTGAGATGAATAAAGTTTGAACCGATTATATTCGCCAAAGATATACTTGGCACGCCTTTTATCGCAGCGGTAACTCCGACAAAAAGTTCGGGCATAGAGGTGGCGAAAGTCATCAAAATAAAAGCAAAAACATACTCGGTCAATCTGAAATAACGAGCCATCAGGGTTAATACCTTAACCAACACGGTTCCGCTTTTGACCAGGGCGTAACAGGATATTACAAAAATTAATAGATATAAAAGCACCATATTAAGATTCTTTTCTGAAGAAAATTTTGGTTAACTCAATTAAGAAAAGATTTATAAAGCCGATGCCAAAAACAAAAATCCAATCATGGAAATTAAGGCGCACGGTTTTCAGAAGCGTTTGCAAAAAAGGAACATAAATTGCCAGAACCAACATAATAACTGCGAAAAACCAGCTCAAAATCAAAAACGGATTGGAGAAAATATTTATATGCCAGATGTTCTTTTTTAAATTTTTACAGGAAAATACGTAAAAAATGGAGTCTATAGTCAGGGCGGCAAACATTATGGTCCGAATCTCCGCTATGGATAAATCCGTTTTTAAAAGCCAGATAAATAATCCCAGAAGAATTAAATCGGTTATTATCCCGATAACAAAAATCAATATTCTCATCTCTCTTGTCAAAAGATGGGCTTTGGGATTTTCGGGTTTGCGCTGCATTACGTCTTTACCCTCTTTTTCAAAACCCAAAGAAATAGCGGGAAAACCGTCTTCCAGAAGATTTACCCACAAAATTTGAGCCGGCAAAACAGGCAAAGGAAATCCGGCCAAAACACTGGTTCCGATTAAAATAATTTCCGTAAATCCATCGGCAAACAAAAAGGTAATCACCTTCCTGATGTTGTTAATTATGGTTCTGCCCTCTTTTACGGCAGTAACGATGATGGAAAAATTATCGGTCAAAAGAACCAGGTCGGATGCTTCTTTAGCCACATCCGTGCCGGAACCAAGGGCTACCCCGATATTGGCTTTTTTTAAAGCCGGGGCATCGTTAATTCCGTCTCCGGTCATTGCCACTATCTCTCCTCTTGCTTGCCAGGCCTCGATAATTCTCAGTTTTTGCCGCGGCTCCATCCGGGCATAAATACTGATATCTTTCAATCTTTTCTTGAATTCCTCCTCGCTTAATTTTTCAAATTCATCCCCTTTAATAATATTTTCCGATTCGGCAGGTATGCCCAGCTCCTTGGCAATTGCCTTAGCAGTAAAAGGATGGTCTCCGGTAATTATAATCGGTCTCATTCCTGCCTGCTGGCAGATTTTTATCGCCTCTTTTGCCTCCTCTCTTAGAGGATCTTTTATGGCAATAAAAGCAACAAAAACTATGTCTTTCAGATAATTTTCGTAAATATTTTGTTTCGTTGTTTCCGAAAGCTGACCCAGTTCCAGTTGTTTATTCAACTCCGAAGAAAGAGAATCTTTTGGTATTTTTTTATAGGCAACCGCTACCAGCCGCAATCCCTCGTTGTCAAGTTTTTCATATTTTTTTGTCAGCTCATCCAATTTATTTTTTGTTAAATTTTCTTCCTCTTTCTCCGTTTTAAAATATTTGGCTTTTTGTAAAAGAATTTCCGGCGCTCCCATGATATAAATCATGTCCTGGGTTTTGCCGAATTTGTGAAGGCTGGCCGAATACTTATAAACCGGGTCGAAAGACAACATATCAATCTTTGTTTCCTCCTTGTCCAACTCTTCTCGCTTTAAACCCGACTCCAAACCAGCCAAAACAATTGCCTTTTCAGTGGGAGAACCCCTGATTATCCATTTGCTCATCGGCTCTTTTATGTTTTCAACAAATGCCTCGCTACAGCGAATGCCAATTTTCAGAACCAATTCGCGGGGAAATTCTTTCGTATCGGCAAAAATATCCGCTACCTGCATTTTTGCCTGAGTCAGGGTACCTGTTTTATCGGTACAGATTATCGAAGTTGAACCCAAAACCTCGGCCGCCACCAACCTTCTTACCAATCCTTTCTGTTTTAAAATTCTTTCCATTCCCAGGGCTAAAATTACGGTGATTGCCACGGGCAAGCCCTCGGGAATAGCTGCTACTGCAACTGCTACCGAGGTAACGAACATTTCCAGAAGATTCCGACCACTCAAAGCGCCGAAAACAAAAATTATCAAACAAATCGCACCAACAATCAAAGCAATAACCTTGCTGAAATAAGCCATTTTTACCTGGTAAGGCGTTTGCTCTTCTTCTATGGTTTTAATCGAGACAGCAATCTTGCCTATTTCAGTATGAACACCAATAGCGACTACCGCTGCCTTGCCCCGGCCGCTTTCAACCACTGTCCCCATATAAAGCATATTTTTTCTTTCGGCTAAAGGTACGCCTTCGGGCAAAACATCCAATGACTTGTCAACCGCCAACCACTCGCCGGTTAAAGCCGATTCATTAATTTTCAAAGAAAGATTCTCGATTAATCTGGCATCGGCCGGAACCTTATCGCCTGGTTTAAGAATTATTATGTCGCCTACAACCAAGTGAGTTTGGGTTATTTCTTTTTCTTGTTTTTCTCTTATTACGATTGCCTTTTCTCGAATTACTTTTTTTAATTTCGCCAAAATCTGAGAAGTCTTATTCTCCTGGAAATAACCGATAAAAGCATTTAAAAAAACAGCGGCAAAAATTACCACTGAATCGGTCCAATCCCGCAAAACAAGAGTGATAATACCCGCAATCAGCAAAATATAAATCAAAGGACTCTTAAATTGTTCCAAAAATACTTTGATTTTGGAAACGGGTTTTTCCTCGGGTAATTTATTGAATCCGAATCTGTGAAATCGTTCCTGGACCTCTTTTTCCGAAAGCCCGTTTTTGTTCGATTTCAGGTGCCGCAGAACACTCTCGACCCTTATGCTGTGCCAGTTTTGTTTCTCCAATTTAAGCATTATATTTTAATTTTATCACGGATTTAAGATATAAAAAACAGCCCCGACGGGATTCGCCCCGTATTAAGTTTTACAAAACATATCACGGCTCGGCGCTGCGCCCATAAGGGTTGTGGCTATGCTGCCACAGCCCCACCCAGCCACCCTAAAAGGTAAATTATATTCGCCACTCGCACCTCGCAAAAAATCTCACATTATTTTTATATAAAATCCCCGCATTATTTTTCTCGGTAAAATTAATACGGGGTAAAAACCCATGTTTTCAGAATGAGAACCTGACAGCCCCATGGGGAGTTGAACCCCAGTTTTCAGAATGAGAATCTGATGTCCTAGGCCACTAGACGATGGGGCCACAAAATACTTATAGCAAAATTTTAAGCGACAAGCAACTCTTTGGCCTTTTCCGGCTCGGCCATAATTTCCTTGATGATTTTTTCCATTCTCATTGCCCGCGAACCTTTCACCAGAATTATGTCTCCTTCTTCTATTTGTTCCTGAACAACTTTCGCGGCATCTTCCGAAACATCGAATTGAAATACTTTCTTTTCGTCAAATCCGTACTTAATCGCCGACTCGGCAATAAACTTTGCGCGCGGACCTACTGTGAAGATTAAATCGCTAACCTCGAATGCTTTTCTTCCCACTCTTCTATGAGCTTCGGGGGCATATTCACCGATTTCCAGCATATCTCCCAAAATTACAATTTTTCTTCTATGTCCAGCGGCAAAGGAATCTTTTTCAAAAATATTTAAGCTTTCCAGAGCTGCTTCCATGGATAGCAAAGCTGCATTATAACTGTCATCGATAATCAAGGTTCTTTTGACTCCCAAAATCAAATGCATTCGACCGGGTAAGGGTTGAATTTCCTTGAGGGCTTCGGCAATCTCCACTAAATTAATGCCAAAAACAATTCCGACTGCTGTTGCTCCAAGAACGGAATAAAGGTGCTGGACGCCCAAGACATTAAACAATTTTGCCGGAACTGTGCTTCCTTTGAATTCCAATTTAAAATTCAGTTCGCTGACATTGCCGTTAATTCCGAATTTTAAATCACAATTCGTTGCTCTTACATCGGCTTTGTCTTTTAAACCGTAGGTTAAGATTTTTGCCTTCACTCCCTCGCCCAAGCATCTTACCGTGTCATCGTCATAATTTAGAATTGCTACTTCGTCGTCTTTTAAACAAGCAATCAGATTTCTTTTTTCCCGGGCCAGCTCTTGAGTATCTTCAAAAAATTCTACATGAACCGGAATTTCTCCCACGGCTGCAATTAGGCCAATTTTAGGATGGACGAAATCGGTTAAATACTTTATGTCTCCTGGTCTGTCTGCACCCATTTCCAAAACCAAAAAACCAGGATAAGAAACCCTAAAAATCATCATCCAGAATATTTTTATAAATCTGATAAGCCAACGAAGAATTGAACGACCGGCTGTTTCCAATCCGAATATTGTCAAAGGCACACCGATTTCGTTATTATAGTTTCTCTGATTTCGTCTGACTTCTTTTTCTCCGAAATGGCTTTTCAAGACGTAATAAATCGCCTCTTTGGTCGAAGTTTTCCCAACGCTGCCGGTAACGGCGATGATTACCGGCTTATATTTATTCAATACCGGTTTAGTTAATGTTTTTAATATTTTTTGAAGAATTTTACGCATATTTATTGAGTTGGCGGTATTTCATAATAATTTAATATATATTCGGCTATTTGTCGAGCTAAGGGAGCAATTGATTCGGAGGCAAAATTAATACCTTTCGGTTTGTCAACTTTTATTAAAACAGAAAATTGAGGATTAAGAGCTGGGAAAAATTCGCCGAAAGTATGAATGGTTTCCTCGGTATAACCGCCTTTTTCAAAATCAGGAATCTGGGCTGTGCCGGTTTTGCCAGCAATTAAATAACCGGGAACTGCTGCTTTTTTACTGTAACCATTTTTTACCACACTTACCATCATAGCACTCAAACGCGAAGCTGTCTCTGAAGAAATGACCCTTCTGATTTCTTTTGGTTTAGTTATCTCTTCTTCTCCGTTTTTATAGATGATTTTTTCCACCACATAGGGCTTCATGAGAATCCCGTCGTTAGCAATTGCCGAAAAAGCGGCAATCAATTGAATAGAAGTAACGGCAATACCCTGACCGAACGAAATAGTAGCGTATTCCACATCCCCTTTTGTATCTAAATTCGAAACATTTCCTTTCTCTTCGCCGCTTAAATCTATGCCCGTCTTCTGACCAAAACCGAATCTCTGAATATATTTTTTGAAATCGTCTTTTTCCATTCTCTGTTCGGCGAAAATCGCTCCGCTGTTTAATGACTTTTCCAAAACCTGAGTCATTGTTTGAATTCCTTCAGCCCGATCCAAGGCATTCTTGATGATGCGTCCTGCTACTTCCGTGAATCCTTTGTCTTCGTAAGTGGTATTGGGTTCGATTACTTCTTTATCCAGGGCTGCGGCCATGGTAATGGGTTTGAAAATAGAACCCGGCTCGTATGCCTCGTAAATGGCGGGATTCAAAAAAAGGTTAATATTTTTCACTTCGTTATATTTGTTGGGATTAAATGTCGGCCAACTGGCCATGGCTTTTATCGCCCCTGTTTTTACTTCCATAACAATAATTGTTCCACTTGGCGCTTCGAGTCTCTCAATGGTTTCCTTCAATTTTCCTTCCACGAAAAATTGGACGTTGGGATCGATGGTTAAAACCAAATCAACTCCTTCCTCCGGCTGGGCCAAAATTCTGTCGCCCACTGATATCAACTGCCCCAAGCTGTCTTTTTTGGCCTCAACAAAGCCTGGCTTTCCGGCCAATTCTTCTTGGTAATATCCTTCTATGCCGTATCTTCCCACTTTTTTATCACCGTCAAAACCCACAAATCCTATCACATGGCAGGCCAACTCGCTGGCCGGAAAATAACGCCAATTTTCGGATTCGAAATGAATACCTTCAAGATTGAATTCTTTAATCCCGTTAACTGTGTCTTCATCAACTTTATTTTTTAACGGCTCATAAGGATCGTCTGTTTTTTCTATTCGCTCTTTCAGGGTTTCCTCTTCAACTCCTAAAAGAGGAGATAGTTTTTCGACTGTCTCCTCTTTGTTTTCTATTTCTTTTGGTACCGCATAAACTGTCCAAAAATCTTTATTAATGGCTACGGGAAAAAGCAAGAAGGGGGAATCGCTGTTGGTATGTTCATCCTTCATAAATATCTCGCCCCGAGAAGGATAAATGGTCTGAAAACTCTGATGCTGATTGGCGGCTAATGTTTTATAAAAACTGTGTTTTAATATCTGAAGAGTGAATAAACGAAAAATTACAACAAGAAAAATTAAACCGATAAAAAAAACAAAAGTGTAAAAGCGCCAGTTTTTCATAAAGATAATCTTTTATCTTGCCGCAGTTACGTTTACCTGCGGAAGAGCCAAATAATCAACGCTCTGAGCTTTTATCATCCCGAAACTCTCACTCTTTATTTGTAAAACGTTAATTGATTTTAAATCGGAAATACTTATCTGCAGCGCTTTGTTTTTGTCTTCCAAATCATTTATCTGTTTTTTAAAAGCCGTTATTTTATACCCCTTGGTGGTAATGTTGTTTACCTGAAAAAGATAAAATAATCCGCTGACCAATATGGCAAAAACCAAAACCATGACCCAAGCTTTGTTGGCTTTGATTTTTTGGGATTTCTCGGAACAAACCGGGAATTGAGAGCGTATAATATTTGACTGAACCAAGCTTATGACTGTCATATTGTTTTCTTAGAATTTTGGGCGGGGGTCAACCCCGCCTAAGATTCTAAGGATAATCCTTAGAGTCCCTTTTAAATTTTTATTGCGGCTCGCAGTTTGGCACTGCGGCTGCGATAATTCATACTAATTTCTATTTCGTCGGCTATTACCGGTTTATCGGTCAAAATCTTTAATCTTCCTTGAGTTTGCTGCTCTTTGAAAAAATTTTTAACAATTCTGTCTTCCAGGGAATGAAACGAAATAACCACGATTTTTCCTTCCGGAGCAAGTATGTCCATTGACTGTTCTAATCCGGATTTAAGATTTTCCAATTCGTCATTTATAACTATTCTCAATGCTTGAAAAATTCTGGCTAAAACCCGGGAGAGAGTTCCGCGACGGGTCAAGCTGAACGGAATTACTTTTTTTATTATGTTTTTTAATTGAAAAGTGGTTTTTATTGGAGCTAATTTTCTTTGTTTGACGATTTCAGTGACAATTTTGCGGCTGTATTTTTCTTCTGCGTAATTTTTGAAAATTTCCACCAAACTTTCTTCCGGCCAGCTGTTGATTATCTCTTCAGCCGTTACTTCCTGCTTACCGTTTAAAATCATTATTAACGGTTCATCTTTTTTGTAGGTAAATCCCTTGCCGCTTTCTTCTATCTGCCAATTGGATAAACCGAGATCAAACAAAATTCCATTTACGGCCAAAAAATTGTTTTCCTTAATTATCTCTTTTAATTCCTTAAAATTTCCATGAGCCAAAATAAGGCGTTCACGAGGTTCGATTCTTTTTAAGGATGCAGGATCTATATCGATTCCCAGAAGTTTTCCGTTCGGTGTTGTTCTTTCTAAAATTGCTTTGGCATGACCGCCTATTCCGATGGTGCAATCAATAAAATTTTCTCCCGGTTTAGGGTTCAGGTATTCAAGCACCTTGTCCAGAAGAACGGGTATGTGCATAAAATTTATACGCCCAATTCTCCCAATCTCTCGGCCATATTATCAACTTCTTTTTCGCTTTGACGTTTAAACGTGTCCCATCTGGCTTTATCCCAGATTTCCAAACGATTATAAACTCCGGCAATAATCACGTTTTTTTTAAGTTGGGCGTAATTCTTCAAATAATCGGGAACAAGTATTCTCCCCAACGAATCCAAATCCGCTTCGCTTGCTCCGGCCAACATTAACCTACTGAAGCCCCTGGTATCTCTTTGGCCGATCGGTAAATTGCTCAATTTCTCTACCAATTTCTGCCATTCCTTTAAAGGGAAAACAAAAAGACAGTTATCCAGTCCCCTAGTAATAACCGCCTTTGCACCAAGTTCCCGCCTTATCTTGGCAGGTATGGCTAATCTCTTTTTTGCATCGATAGTATGAGTATATTCGCCGATCAACATAATTTACTTATCCCCAAAAATTGTTACTTATTAACACTTTTATCCACAATCTAACACTCTACTTAAATCTTATTCCACTTAAAATACTCATGTCAACACCTATAAACCAGTCGCAGCTGCAAAGCCAAAAATAAAAATTAGCTTCAAAAAGCTAATTTCTTTCAAAATTTATCCACACTTTATCAACACCCTAGCCTATTTCATTTGCTTTTATTTCTACAAAATCTCCTCTTTTAAGATTCTTTTCCAAAATTATCCTGGCAATTCTACTTTCTATTTCGTCCTGAATTACCCGCCTCATGGGACGGGCGCCGAACTCCGGCTGATAACCCAATTCTACTATTTTCTCTATTAAATCTGGATTAACCACTAAACGTATTCCCATGCCTTCCATTAATCGCTTGGACAAATCGTTCATCATCAAAACAGCTATCTTTACTAAGTGCTCATGGGTTAACGGCCTAAAAACAACCACGGCGTCAAAACGATTCAAGAACTCTGGGTTAAAAATTCCGTTCTTTAACAAGTAATCCATTAATTCCTCTTTAAAAGAATCCAAACTTTTACCTTGTTTTACTTTTTCTCTAATCAATTCTGCTCCAGCATTGGAAGTGCCGATAATAATACAATCGGTCAGACCAACCCTTCTGCCAAGGGCATCGGTTAACCAGCCCTCGTCAAAAACCTGAAGAAATAAATTTAAAATATTGGGATGGGATTTTTCGATTTCGTCTAAAAGAACAAGAGAAAACGGGTCATCGGAAACAGCTTTAGTAAAAAGACCGGGCTCCCCCATTTCCGCTGAGCCGATAAGACGATTAATGGAAGAAATTTCCTGATACTCAGACATATCAAATCTAATCATTTTTTCGTCTGACCCGTAATAGGCCTCAGCCAGAGCCTTGGAGGTTTCTGTTTTACCAACTCCAGTCGGACCCAAAAACAGAAAACTGCCGATGGGTCGTTTACCTCCTTTTACCCCCACTCGCGCTCTTCGCATTGCTTCGGAAATCGCTTTGACCGCTTCGTCCTGGTTAATTACGCGTTGATGAATTCTTTGTTCAAGAGCCAAAAGTTTTTCTCTTTCGCCTTCTTCGATTACTCCCACCGGAACTTCCACTCTTTCGGAAATAATTTTCGCTACGTCTTCGGCTAAAACCTTTTTTCCTCCTTTCGATACGGTATAAACCAATGCTTCGGTCAAAATATCGATTGCCTTTTCCGGAAAAGGAGCATCCTGAATGTAGTGATCGGTTAACTCAACGATATCCCGCAAAATCCGATAACTCACCAAGATGCCGTATTTTTTCTCGAATCCCGGCAGCATATCTTCCAAAATAAAAATTGCTTGTCCAACAGTGGCTTCAGTGACTTCGACTTTAACGAACAGATTCTTTACCGAAGCGTTGGTTTCAACATATTTATGCCAACCTTCGTATGTGGTAATGCCGATAACCTGAAAATTCGATGAAGAAAGATAGGGCAGGATAATCGGCGTAATATCAACCGCGGCAGGACCTTTTTCCGAGCCGAGATAATTATGGATTTCGTCAATAATTAAAATTACGTTTCCAGCACTGACTGCTTCGGAAAATATTATCTTCAATCTCGCCAATATTTCTCCGGGTGTATCCAATCCGGCCAATACTGCTTGCATGTCCAATTCCAAAACCCTTTTATCGTTCAAATTGGCAAAAGAACGACCTTCGGTTACTTTCTTGGCAAACGCATAGGCAACCGTTGAACGACCGGAACCGGAACGTCCGACCAGCAAAACATTATTGGCTCCGCTTCTGGCCAAAATTCTTTCTATGGCATAAATTTCTTTCTGATGACCGATCAGATTAATAGAAAGACCCTGTTTTCTGATAATATCGGTAACCTCAACACTATAACGATCCAAATTCACGGTGTAGCCGGCTGCCCATTGCTTACCTAGGCCTCTTTTCTTCATCAGGTTTTCTAAACGCCAAAACTGTTTCATTCTTTTTAAACTGTATTCCAAAGAATCCTCCCATGCGGTCACGTGATTGACATCGTCCAGATTTATATCCGCTACATCCAAAATTTCTTTAAGTCCATGACTTTCTTCGGCCGCAGCCACTAAAAAATCCCTGATTTCGATGTGACGATGGAAATTATTAATGGCTAAAAGTGCTGCTTTCTCGAAAACCAGGGTAAATTCCTGATTGTTTTTACTGTCATCCTGTTTTAATTTTTCTATTTGTGATTTTAACTGCTCTTTAAATAAATCTTTTTCCAACCCAAGTTTCTCAAAAATCAATTCACCTCTTGAATCCTGCCACAAATAGAAAATGATTGCGAAAACATTTAAAACTACTCCCCTGCTTTGACAAAATTTAGCTGCTCTGGTTACCGCTCGAGCCACCCGAAAATCCAAATGTTCGGCTAAATTGAGACTTTTTATGCTTACTTCTCCGGAAATCCGCTCAGCCAACGAAGACTTCAGAAGAAAGTTTTCTCTCAGGGAATCGAGAAAGGTCAGATAAATCACCCCGCTTATGAAAAAACAAAAACAAAGCAAGAAAAAGGCAAAAATCTGCTGACCGGATAATCCCAAAATTCCCGGCTTGAGAAACGTAAGCAGCAAAAACATTGCCACCACAATGAATAAAGCATTCAGCCCTTTAATGATTTTGGGTGGAAAAGTTTTTTCTAAATCAACTGCCTTATATATCAGATTTTTTCTTCTTAAATCGAACATATTAAAGTAAAAGAATTATTGCCAAAATTAAAAGCCCCGCGATAGCGAAAGGCAGAATTAACCAAATAACGAAAAATACAAATCCCGAAATAACCACCACTAAAGAAAATATAATTCCCGCAATAATCGTAAAAAACCTGACCAGAAAACCAAGACCGCGAGATATTGAATTGAAGGCAATATATTCAAAAAGTTTCTGGAAATCAAGACCGCGTGGCTTCTTGGTGATATCTCTTCTCCACGGCGAAAACAAAGTTCTTAAAAGCAAAGGAATGGAAAAATAATTCAGAGAAAAAATAATGTAATTTCTCCAACCAGTCAAAACATCTTTTACTGCTTCGCCATAATACCATCGCCAAAAAACAATCGCTATTGGCATACCTATCATACGATTTTATTATACAATATCTCAAATAAATAAAAAAACGGCGAGGCGCTTGCGCCTTGCCTAAGGAAAATTTTCGTAATGCGCGCGGATGGAATCGAACCATCAATCTTTGCGATGTGAACGCAACGTTTTACCACTAAACCACGCGCGCATTCCAATCTACCACAAATTTATTCTATTGATTAAAATCTCGCTTTTGCCGGTGATTAAATCTCTCACAAATCTGTCATACATGTCATAACGATAATTGAATTCTTTGGTCGTCATTATGGCACAATTCAATTCTTTGCCTACTTCGGCTTCCAAATCTTTAAGAAAATTATTTAACTTTCTATGATTGATTTTATCGCCGACTATCAATAAATCAACTTTGGCTGCTTCGTCGCCGGTAAAAAGACCGGATAAAATAAGCAATTTTATATTACCCAGTTTTCTTACGCTGTTTATTAATTCGTCTTTGGAGGAAATGGTTGATTTCAGGATCAAATTCCGCAATTCGTTAAAAAAGTCAAAAGCCGGATTGAGATAATACACCAATTTCTTTTCTTTCCTGAT
>Ga0210057_1002937_pt1 | contig 23862 bp, 23 predicted proteins | sample CryGeyCG2114_010_2_FD_183968 | JGI IMG/M metagenome (GOLD analysis project Ga0210057, IMG submission 183968) | Groundwater microbial communities from aquifer - Crystal Geyser CG10_big_fil_rev_8/21/14_0.10 (SPAdes) (version 2) | ecosystem: Environmental > Aquatic > Deep subsurface > Groundwater ...
TGACGGCCGATTGGGACAGAATATTGCCAACCATCATCTCCCGCAGTCAGTTGCTGCGCTTTTCGCCCGCCAGCCAGTCGGAACTGCTGGAGGGCCTGAAGGTTAAAGATTATCCCCAGGCGCAGATAGATAAAGTCAGTCAGCTGGCCTCCGGACTGCCGGGCAAAGCCATTAATTTTTTAAATAATCCGGAACTATTCACCAGTTTTAAGAAACTACACCAAGCTGTTTTAAAAACGTTTAGCAGTAATTTGGCCGAAAGGTTTTTACTGGTGGAAAAACTGCTGGCGGCCGGCGAAGATTTTAATCAAAAAGTTGCGATTGCGCTGGATTTTATAAAGCATTTCCAGTTTGTCTTCAGGGACCTGTTATTGAGGAGCCAAAATCTAACTTTTTGGCTGCGCCATCAAGATCTAATCAGCCGCGATTATTCTTTAAGCGAGCTGATCGCGATTGGCACCAAGCTGCGGGATGCGGAACGACAGTTAATTGGCAATATTCAGCCGCGGCTGGTTTTAGAAAATTTATTAATCAACCTATGAAAAGAAAATTTATCGCTTTCAGCCTTTTCTGCTTAACCGCTGTTTTGTTGACCGGCTGTGTTATTTCTTTCAAAGCTAAGGAAAATATAGATGGCGGCGTTTTCGTTTCCAACGATAAAGGCGAGAACTGGTCGCAAACATCTTTAATTTACCGGGTCAGCGATATTGCTAAAACTTTCAGCAATATTGATTTGATTGGCATGACCGTTGATCCGTTGGATAGCAAAGCGCTGTACGTTGCCACTCACGATAAAGGCATGTTTTATACTTATGACGGCGGCACGGGCTGGCATCAGACTTTGGAAAATAAGGGCCGCATTAATACCATTGCCATCAGCCCCAGGGAATCATGCATTATTTATGTGGCTATTGCCAACCGTATTTACAAATCCACCGATTGCAACCGGCACTGGGATTATCAGTTGATTGAGCCCCGGGCCGATCCTAATAATCAAATCACCGCTTTGGCCGTGGATAACAACGACAGCAACATTGTTTATGCCGGCACCTCCGGCAAGGGGCTATTTAACAGCGCCGACGGCGGCTACTCATGGCATGTGATTAAGTTTTTTGATGACCGCATCGTCAAATTGCTGATTTTACCATCCAATACCAATATAATTTACGTGGTGACCGCCTCAAAAGGAATCTTTAAGACAACGGATAAAGGTCAAACCTGGACAGAACTGTTTAATGACGAAACCAAGAAGCAATATGCCAAACTGCTGGTTTACCGCGATGTCATTTTAGATCCGACGGTAGAGGACGGCCTGCTTTATGCTTGTCCTTACGGTTTATTTCGTTCCGGCGACGGCGGCCAGAGCTGGCAGAATATAAAACTGCTGACACCGCCCGATAGCGTCAATATCTATTCCGTCGGTATTAATCCTCAAAACGGTCAGGAGATTTATTATGGCATTGATAAGGTTCTATACCGCTCGGAAGACGGGGGAGCGAATTGGATCACCAGGAATTTGCCCACTGTCAGAGCGCCGGAATTTTTATATATCGATCCGGCCAATCCCTCCCGGCTATATTTAGGCGTTCAACAAATTAAACAATAGTTAAACTTTTGCCTATGAGTGAATTCGTTAGTGCCCACAAGCCCGATTTACAAAAAGTGATAGAGCATTTTCAAAAGGAAATTGCCGGATTAAGGATTAGCCGGGCCGCCCCCGCTTTAGTAGAAAATATTATTGCTGAAGCATATGGCGTGCCTACGCCCATTGTTCATCTGGCCAGTATTACCATGCAGGACGCCAAAAGTCTGGTCATTAGGCCGTGGGACAAAAATAATCTTAAAAACATCGAAAAAGCTCTGCAAGCGGCCGGTATTGGCGCCAGTATAACCGTTGAAGGAGAGGCGATTCGGGTGATTGTTTCTTCTATGACCGAAGAAACCAGAAAAGAAGTCATTAAAAAATTGAATCAAAAAACCGAGGAGGCTAAAGTAAGTTTAAGAAGCAAAAGAGAAAAAATCAGAGAGCAGATCATTAAACAAGAAAAGGATAAAATTATTGCCGAAGACGAAAAGTTCAAATCGTTGGAAGAACTGGATGAATTGATTAAAGATTTCAACGAAAAAATTAAGGAGATTGCCCAGAAGAAAGAGACGGAGATAATGGTTATTTGATCTTGTTGTTAATTAATTCTGTCAATTTATTAAATTATGGTATCCATAGTTATTTTTATTATCATTTTGGCCGTTTTAATTCTGGCCCATGAATTTGGCCATTTCATTACGGCAAAAAAAACAGGCGTGGCCATAGAAGAGTTTGGCTTAGGTTTCCCGCCCAGGCTTTTTGGCAAAAAAGGCAAGGATGGCGTCTTTTACTCAATCAATCTTATTCCCTTGGGCGGCTTTGTTAAATTAAAAGGCGAGTCCGGTGAATATCGCGACGATCCGGATAGCTTTGTCAACCGCCCAATCAGGGTCAGAGCGTTGATTATTGCCGCCGGCGTTATCATGAACGTCATTGTGGCCTATCTGCTTTTTTCCGTTGGTTTTATGTTTGGCCTGCCGACCATAGTCGGCGATGACCAGCTTAACGATCCCGGCATAAAAAACATTAAGGTGCAGATTGCCAGCGTTGTCGCCAGTTCGCCGGCCCAGCTAGCCGGCATCCAAATCGGTGATCAGATTTTGTCCATCAACGGTCAAACTCAAGCCACCGAAACGGCCTACCACGATTTTATCGGCCAGCACAGTCAAGATGAATTGACATTAAAAATTTTGCGGCAGGAGCAAATCAGCGAAGTCAAAGTCAGACCGCAGGAAATAGAGGGCTTTGCCGCGGGTAAAGTTCTGGGAGTGACTTTAATTCAAACGGGCATTGTCCGGCATAACTTTTTTACCAGCTGGTATTACGGTTTACTGGCTACCGGCAATGTTATAATTTTAGTCGTCCTGGCTTTCTTTAATTTGTTTAAAGACTTGCTGACCGGGCTGGGCTTATCGCCCGATCTTTCCGGTCCGGTGGGCGTGGCGGTGATGACCGGTCAGGTGGTTTCTTTGGGCTGGGTTTATGTATTGCAGTTTATGGCGCTGTTATCTTTGAATCTGGCGGTGATCAATTTTTTTCCTTTTCCCGCTCTGGATGGCGGACGGTTTTTGTTTTTGATAATAGAAAAAATCCGCCGACAAGCCGTCAGCCAGAAAATTGAAAACATCATCCACAGCGTCGGCTTTACCCTGTTAATTCTTTTGATTCTGGCCGTTACTTACCGTGATATTGTTCGTTTCGGCGGGGGATTCATTGAACGGGTAAAAAATATTTTCACTTAGGCCGCCATGAACTTTAAAATCAGCCAGCAGCTATTTAAAAAAAACATTCGCGATGCTTTGCGTTCGGCCGGCTATTTCGGCATCATTGACCGTCGGAGCGGCCAGACCAGCTTTGTCCGGCGTTTATCTTTAAACCAGTATTATCCCAGGTTTCATTTATACCTTGAGGCAAACCAAGATTACCTGAATTTTAGTTTGCATCTAGACCAAAAAAAAGTCAGCTACATTGGCCAGCGGGCTCATAGCGGTGAATCTGGCGGACCAGAAGTTAAACAGGAGGCGGCCAGAATTCAATCATTGTTTAAGTGATTTTTTTTCCTTGTCATTGGCTTAAATACATTATCGTAAAAATCACAGGTTCTAGTTTGACCGTTGCTGGAAAAAATGGTAAAAATTTAAAGGTTAAACTAAAGAGTAAGGTTAAACTAAAGAGTAAGGTTAAACTAAAGAGTGTCGTTAATAATAAGTATCATAAGATACCACAAAATATATCAAATGTTTGGAAAATTCTTGGGTAAGTTCTCAAAAGACATGGGTATTGATTTAGGCACAGCCAATACCCTGGTTTATGTTAAAGATAAAGGCATTGTCATTAACGAGCCCTCGGTCGTCGCCATCAATAAAAGAAACGACCAGATTATTGCCGTAGGCGAAGAGGCGAAAAAGATGGTCGGCAAAACCCCGGCTCATATTCAAATTTCCAAACCGTTGGTGGGCGGCGTCATTTCCGATTACGAGGTGACGGAAAAGATGATTAAATATTTTATTTCCAAGGTTCATCGAGAAGGTTTTAGTTTTGTGTCGCGGCCGAGAGTGGTGATTGGCATTCCGCTGGACGTGACTGAAGTGGAAAGAAAAGCGGTTGAAGATGCCACCAAATCGGCCGGCGCGCGGCAGGTATTTTTGATAGAGCAACCTTTAGCGGCGGCCATCGGCTGCCGTTTGCCCATTCAAGAATCCAGCGGATTTATGGTGGTGGAAATGGGCGGCGGGACAACGGAAATCGCCGTCATTTCTTTGGGCGGCATTGTTACTTTTAATTCGCTGACTACGGCCGGCAATGAGCTGGACGAAAATATCGTTCAGTACGCCCGGGAAAATTTTAGCTTACTTTTGGGCGAAAGAACGGCCGAAGCGATAAAAATCAAAATTGGCACGGTGGCCAGCGATTTTGAAAAACAAGAGACCAGCTTACGGGGCCGTGATTTAATAACCGGTTTGCCTAAGCAAGTTTTCGTCAGCAATCAGCAGATCAAAGAGGCTATTTACCGCTCAGTCAGAAAAATCGTGGAGGCGATTAGAGATACGATAGAAAAGACGCCGCCGGAACTGGTGGCCGATATTTATGAGAGAGGTTTGATTCTTTCTGGCGGCGGAGCGTTACTGCGGGGCTTGGACAAAATGATTTATCAAGAGATTAAAGTTCCCGTTCATATTGCTGATGATCCCTTAACTTCGGTGGTCCGGGGCACGGGTATAGTTTTGGAAGACCTGGATAGTTTAAAGGAAGTTTTATTGCCCCAGGCCGGTGATTAACCATGAAAAAAAATAACAAATCAACTTTTACCATTACTTTAACGGTGATTATCGTTTTTTTTGTTATTTATTATCTGGGTTTATTAAGTCGGACCGAACAAAGTTTATTTCATTTTTTTTCCCCTTTGCAAAAACAGTTATACAACTGGAGCGTCGCCTTCAACAAGTTTAATCAACTGGGGGATATCTTAGCAGAAAACGATTATTTGAAAGAAGAATTTTCCAAATTAAGCGTGGATTACGTTAAACTGCGGAGTTTAGAGGCAGAAAATGATTATCTAAGAAAAGAGCTTAACTATTTAGAAACCAATCGGTTTGTCTACGTGCTGGCCGATGTGGTGGGTAAGCAACTTTATAATCAGCAGATATTATTGATTAATAAAGGCAGCCGGCAGGGGCTGGTTAAAGATTCAGCCGTCACGGCCGGCGAAGGAGTCATTGTCGGGAAAGTCGTGGCCGTGACTGACCAAAAATCAGAGGTTCAGTTACTCACTGATCCTAACAGCCAGTTGGCCGTTTCTTTTACTGAAGCCGGCGCCACCAGCGGGATAGTTAAAGGCAGCGCGGGCAACAGTTTAATTATGGAATATATTCCTCAGGACCTGGTAATTAAGGCAGGGGATTGGGTCATTACCTCGGGACTGGAAGAAAAAATACCGCGCGGTTTGCTGGTGGGGACTGTGACCGAGGCGGAGAATCTGGTGGGGCAGATTTTTCAAAAAGCCAATATTTTACCGCCATTTAATTATTTAAACTTACAAACTTTAACCATCATCGTCCCTCGACCTGATATTTAGGATATGAAGTGGCCGTCAATAATTTTTTTATCATTATTTACTGTGGTTGTTTTTTTTATCCAGCAGTATTTTTTTATAAATATTTGGCCAGTTAATCTGTTGTTGCTTATGGTAGTCTGGTTGAGTTTTTGGAAAAACCCCCATCAATGGCTGGTGGCGCTGCTAGCCGGATTTTTATTGGATTTTAGTGCTGCGGTCTTGGGCCCCACCGTCATCAGCTTCAGCCTTATTTGTTTTTTAATTAATTATTCGTCCAAATATATTTCTTTAGAAAGGTTGAGTCATTATTTGCTCGTCACCTTTTCGAGTGTTTTGGTATTTTTCCTTGTCCATAACTTAATTTTTCATTTAATCGCTCAGCTGGTCAATAAAGATTTGTCTGATTTGCTGGTTTTTTCTTGGAGTAGCTTTAGTAAATTATTAGTTGGCCATTGGTTGATTTTGATTATTGGTTATTGGCTGAGGCCAAATCTTAAATTAGTTTATGAGTAATAAAAACCCATTTATCCATTCGCAACAACTGCCAGGATCAAAAGCCCATAAGATCAACTCCGGAAATTTTACAGAGGTGACCGACAGTTTTTTAGTAGGCGGGGATTCTTCCTTGTGGCTGGGAGGCATTATTTCTAAGGTCAGTTCGTTTTATCTTCTAATGTTCGTGGTTTTAGTTTTTTTAATCCTGGGCGGCCGCCTGTTTTACCTACAATTAATCAAAGGCGACTATTATTGGCAATTAACCGAAGGCAATCGTTTGCGTTTGGAGTATCTGCCGGCCAGCCGGGGCATTATTTTTGATATTTTTGAAAAAAATCTTGTGGTCAATGAACCCAGTTCTAGTTTAATGGTTTATCCGCAGGAGCTGAAAGAGTCGGAGCGAGAGCGAGCCGCAGCAATATTAAATGATTTGCCGGCGGAAGCAAAAGAGGAGCTGCAGGCGGCTTACCTTAAAGATAATTATTTTCCCATCGCTTTAATGGAGAATATTGAATACCAACGGTCAATAGAAATGATGTTGTCCCTAAAAGATCTGTCTGGTTTTAAGATCGAGGTTGATTCCCGAAGACATTATCAATTAGATAACGGCTTAGCCCATTTGTTAGGTTACACCAGCCGGATTACCCCAGCCGAAAAGGATGGTTATCTAAGGCAGGGTTATTTACTGACAGAACGAGTCGGTCGGAGCGGTATTGAAGAAAAATATCAAGAAGTTTTACGCGGCCAGTTAGGTATAAAAAAAATTGAGGTTGATTCGCTGGGGCGGGAGCAAAAGGTGGTCGCGCAAGAGCCATCCCAGCCCGGTCATAATGTTTTCTTAAATATTGACAGCGGATTGCAGGAAGAGATCGTCAAAATTTTAGGCCGCAACGTTCCTCATCAAGGAGCGGCGGTGGTAGCTTTGGATCCAAGGAACGGTCAGGTTCGCTCTCTGGTCAGCTGGCCGCTTTTTGACCATAATGCTTTCAGCCAGGGGATGAGCGTTAGTCAGTACCAGGAAATTATCAACAATCCGCTTAATCCACTTTTTAACAGGGCGATCAGCGGCACTTATCCTTCTGGTTCAACCATTAAATTGATTTTAAGCGCGGCCGGACTGCAGGAAGGTTTGATTAACCGCAGCAGCCAGGTTTCCAGCGTGGGCGGCGTTTGGTACGATAAATGGTTTTTTCCGGATTGGAAGGCCGGCGGACATGGTCTGACAAATATCATCAAAGCATTGGCCGAATCGGTCAACACCTTTTTTTATTATTTAGCTCTGGAAGAACTGGACGGCCATCATGGTTTGGGAATAGAGAAGATGTTAAAATATTACAGTTCTTTCGGTCTGGGGCAACTGACTAAAATAGACTTGATGGGCGAGGCGCCCGGTTTTTTACCCAGTCCCGAGTGGAAAGAAGAGGTCAAGGACGAAATTTGGTATCCCGGCGACACCTTGCACTTGGCGATTGGCCAAGGCGATATTTTAGTCACTCCTATCCAGGTAGCCAGCTTTACTGCGGCGGTGGCCAATGGCGGCACGTTGTATCAGCCGGAATTAGTCAATAAAATAGTGGACGCGGTCAGCGGAGAGATCACCGCTTTCCAGCCGGAAATATTGAATCAGAGAATAGTGGATAAAAAATATCTGGAGATTGTTAAAGAGGGCATGAGAGCGGCCGTCACCAGCGGCAGTGCGCGGGGGATTTATGGCTTAAACAGCGCCATTGCCGGCAAAACTGGCACGGCTCAAGTGGCCGGAGAGCAAAAGCCCCATGCCTGGTTTACCAGCTTTGGTCCCTCTGCCGACCCCCAGTTAGTAGTGACTGTTTTAGTGGAAAATGCCGGCGAGGGCTCTGAAATAGCGGTGCCCATTGCCAGAGAAATTTGGCAATGGTACGAAGCTAATCGTTGGTGATCAGTAATCGGTAACTGGCAACTAGTAACTGGTAATAAGTAATCATAGTTTTCTTGACACGCCTCCGTCTCTCGACAAGCTCGAGACTTCGGCGTGCGGGACCCACTTTTAAAATAATAAAACAAACTCCGATGTTTGCCTGTCCGTCGCTAAAGCTTTGGCAGGCGGGGCATCGGAGTACATCCTATTCTTCTTGACAGTCAATTATTATTAATATACGATAAAATTTATATGACTGATGAAATAATTTTAACACCCGAAGGCATTGAAAAATTAAATCAAGAGCTCGGCGAACGAAAAATTAAAAGAAAAGAGATTATTGAGAAAATAGAATTAGCCAAAGAACACGGCGATTTGAGTGAGAATGCTGAATATCATGAGGCCAGAGACGAACAGTCTTTTAATGAAGGGAGGATTTTAGAATTAGAGAACATTTTTAAAAATGCCAAGGTGGCTAAAGAAAAAAAGGGGGATGGGGTGCAAATAAGTTCCCAAGTCCGGTTATTGGTCAATGGTTTAGAAAAAGAGTTTACCATCGTGGGTTCCAATGAAAGCAATCCAGCCGAGGGTTTTATTTCTTACGATTCCCCATTGGGCGATGCTTTGCTTGACAAAAAAGTTGGCGAAACCGTAACGGTAAAAACGCCCAAAGGCGAGATTTCTTACAAAATCATTAAAATAAAATAGTAACCGTGCCATAAAAATAGCTATTGGCAAATAGCTGTTTTTATGTTAGAATAAAATACGCTCAAATTTCCATTTTTGATTTTATGCTGCAAAAAAAGATCGGTATCGATTTAGGCACAACCAACACTCTGGTCCACTTGCCCAAGAGAGGGATTATCATCAACGAACCGTCGGTGGTGGCCTTTTCACTTTTAGATAAAAAAGTATTGGCCGTAGGCGATGAAGCTAAAGAGATGCTGGGTCGGACCCCCGACACTATCGTGGCTAAGCGGCCCTTGAGAGACGGGGTGATCGCCGATTATAAAACCACCGAAAGCATGCTGCGATATTTTATCAACAAGGCTATTGGCGGAGTGAAACTTTTTCGTCCCGAAGTGATGATTGCGGTACCGGCCGGCATTACTTCCACTGAGCGCCGGGCGGTGATAGACGCCACCATGTCGGCTGGCGCCAAAGCCGCCTACATTATTAAAGAGCCGATTGCCGCGGCCATTGGAGCCAATATCCCTATTGGTTCGGCTTCCGGACATATGATAGTGGATATGGGCGGCGGCACCAGCGAAATCGCCGTTATTTCTTTAGGCGGCATTGTCACCAATACTTCTATTCGGATCGGCGGCGTAAAATTTGATGCGGCCATCGCAGAATTTATGAGAAAAAAGTATGGTTTGGCCATCGGTGAAAGAACGTCCGAAGATATTAAAATTAAAATCGGTTCGGCCATGTATCTGGACGACGTTGAAAAGTTGAGGATGAACATCAAGGGTCGCGATATGATTTCAGGTCTGCCCAGAATTATTGAGGTTAATTCGGACGACGTGACCGAGGCGCTGCAAAACGACCTCCAAGGAATCATTTCGGCCGTTAAATCGGTTTTATTTAACACCCCGCCGGAACTTTCTGCCGATGTTATGGATAAAGGCATGGTTTTAACCGGCGGCAGTGCATTACTTCGTAATATAGACACATTGCTGTCTCAGGCCACCGGCGTACCGGCCTATGTGGCCGATGATGCAATTTTGTGCGTGGCCAAAGGCACCGGCATTGCGCTTGATAATTTGGAATCTTATAAAAGAAGCATTTTGTCCACTAAATAATCAATTTTATGTTTATCGGGGTTGATGCTTCGCGGGCCAATAAATCTCAAAGATCAGGCGTGGAGTGGTATGCCTACCATTTGCTCAAACATTTTTATAAGCTAGATCATCAGAACCACTATTGTCTATACACTCCTTCCAAGTTGTTGGATGATTTAAACTCATTGCCTCAAAATTTTCACGAAAGAGTTTTAAAGTGGCCCCCCAAAAAGTTATGGACTTTAGTCCGCTTAAGCTGGGAAATGCTTAACCGTCGCCCAGACGTTTTTTTTGTGCCTTCGCATACCTTTCCATTATTGGGCGGACGCAAAAACGTCATTACCTGGCATGATGTTGGTTATTTAAAATATCCCGAAACCTATACTCAATGGGAGCTGGCCTCTTTAAAGCAGGGAGCCAAAAGGGCGATGCGGTTGGCCGATAAGATCATTACCATTTCCAATTTTACCAAAGGAGAGATCATCAAATTTTATAATGTTGAGCCGGATAAAATAAAAGTTATTCATCTAGGATGCGATTATGAACTTTGGCGGCCAATCAAGGCAGAAACGGTCAAGAGTTACTTGCAGAGCCAGGGTATTATCCACCCCTATTTTATTTATTTGGGGAGATTGGCCTTAAGGAAGAATATTGTCGGTCTGATCAGAATTTACAATCGCTTTAGAGAAAAGTATCACTTGCCCTACAATTTAGTGCTGGCCGGTCCTTCGTCAGCTTATCAGGAGGACATTGATAAGGAGATTGGTGATTCTCCTTTTAAGGACGAAATTAAAAAAGTCGGTTGGCTGCCTTTAGAAAAATTGCCGGTACTTTTAAGCGGCGCTCAAGCACTCGTGTTTCCTTCCATTTATGAGGGTTTTGGCCTGCCAACGATTGAGGCCATGGCTTGCGGCTGTCCGGTTATTGCCAGTAATGCCGGTTCATTGCCGGAAGTTGTCGGCCCGGCCGGCGTCACCCTGGAAACACATGATATCAACGGTTTTGCCCAGCAGATGATTAAGATTGTTGAAGATAAAAAGTGGCGTCAAGATTTAATCAATCAAGGATTGTTGAGGGCGAAAGAATTCAGTTGGCTAACTACTGCCAGTCAAACTTTAGAAGTTTTGTATTCGGTTTAAGTTATATAAAAAAAGGCGAATTTAATTATTACGCCTTTTTTGATACTCACTCAAATTAATAAGCCGAATTCTGTTTATGACGATCATCTATCTAGCCTTGAACCAATTGCTTGCGCCCTGGTTCATGGTCAAGCCTCCAACCCGCCCTTGTACCTAAATGGCGCAGGGCCTACTTGGAGTTGCACCGAATAGAAGTTTGCCTCTTTTCTGTTGTCGCCAACAGAACGGGTCAGCTGATTATCTGACCTTTTCACTCTTAGTTTGCAGAAGGTATACCCTGGAAATTCTACAAACAGAAATATTCTCTGTTGCACTTGTCCTGTCCCGTACCTTCTGATGGTGCGGGACGGTTGGCGTTACCAACTATCCACCCCGCATGCAGCGGGGCCAAATGGTGTTCGGACTTTCCTCCCCGCCCTGTAGGTACGCGCGAACGCGCGTACCTACAGGGCGGGGCGATCATCTAAATTTGAATGAGCCGTTTTAATTTAGCATATTATGTTATTCCTGTCAAGATTTTGTGGTATGTCCGCAGACATATGGCGGTTTTCGTTCCCGGCTACTAAACCGAGAATATGTCTATCTATGTGCCAACAGCAATTAGAGAAGAAAGGTTAAGTTGGGTTTTACCAATCGGTTAAATTCTTGTATAATATAGTCAATCTTATGGATAAAAATGAGGCCGAAGGACTTCTCAACAAAATAAAAAAAGAGTATCAGGTTTATGCGCCGGTGCAAAAATCGCAGGGCTGTTTTATCAACAGAATTGAAGACGCTTTGCAGGTTGATTATTCCGGCAGTATTCCTTTAGATTCGTGGAAATTTTTGTTTTTTCCGCCGCAGGAGGCTCTATTTGACGAGAATTTTAAGGAACCGGAAACAAGTTATCCAAAAATCTGCGCCTGGGGTATGAACGTTTTGGATTTAAAAGCCCTGGGGCTTTTTGATTTGGTTTTTGAAGGCGATCCGTATTACCAAAAAAGGCGTCAGAACATTTTAACGGTTGGTTTATCGGTCGGCGCGCCCAGTCAGGAGAATTTTGAGGATTTTCAGCTGTTCAGCTTGAAACTGGAAGAAGACGTGTTAGAGCACGTTCCTTTTGATATTTTTTTGGAAACGATGCAAGACAAAAAAATTCTGGTTTACAGCGGTTCGGCTAAAGGCCGTCAGGTTTTAGAAAAGAACAAAATTAGCGACTATGTCAATATTCAGTTTGCCGGCTTAATCGCCGAAGAGGGTCAGGACCAAAGAATGCTGGAGCTTAAAGAAAAAATGACCAAGGGGTATGAGCATAAAGTTTGGGATGAACTTGATAAAATCTGCCTGGCTTGCGGCAAATGTTCCATAGTTTGTCCAACCTGCTTTTGTTATAATCTGGAAGATGAAATGGCGGATTCAGACAAGTCGCAGCGCCTCAAAAAATGGGGCAACTGTTTTTATCCGGAGTTTACGGAAATTGCCGGCGGTTTTGATTTCACCGCCAGCGTTAAAAGAAAGATTCTGTTTTGGTACGAGCATAAATTCGTCAGAATCCCCGAACAGTATAAAGTGCCCGGCTGTGTCAGCTGTCTGCGTTGTTTTAAAGTTTGTCCGGTGGCGATAAATATCATTAAAGTTTTAAAGAATTTAGACAAAAAGAAAAATGAAAAACCCTTATCTCCCACAGGAAGCTAAAATTGTTGAGGTATTAAAAGAGGCGCCCAACGTGAAGTGGTTTAAACTCAAGTTTGTCAATAAAAAATTCGGGCGGAGCTTCCATTTTTGGCACGGTCAGTTTGCTATGGTCGGACTGCCCGGCTTTGACGAAAGCCCTTTTGACATTTGTTCCAATCCGCATAATAGCACCGACTATCTGGAATTCACCATCAGAAAAGTCGGCCGTTTGACGACTAAACTGGTTACCTTAACCAAGGGGGATAGTTTGTGGGTGCGGGGACCTTATGGCAAGGGCTGGCCTTCTTTTCACAAGTTAAAAAAGAAAAACCTCTTGGTGGTTGGCGGCGGTTGCGGCTTTGTGCCTTTAAGATCGGTTATTGAAGATGGGGTGGAGCAAATTTCTCCGACCAGACAAATGCAGATTTTTTACGGTTGCCGCAACTCCGAAGAATTGCTTTTTGAGAACCGTTATCGGGACTGGATTAACAAAGGAGCGCAGTTGAATGTGATTTTTGATAAAGAACAGCCGAAAACACCAACGGTGTATGGGGCAAGATGCGGCTATGGCCTGATCACCAAGTTATTTGACCAGGTTAAAGTAATCAAGAACGCTTCAGCATTTTTATGCGGACCGCCGGCGATGTTTAAATTTGTTTTGGAAAAATTAAAAAAACAAGGTTTTGCCGATGAAGATATCTATCTTTCTTTAGAAAGAAGAATGGACTGCGGCTTTGGCATTTGCCAGCATTGCGCCTGCGGCAAGATCTATGTTTGTCAAGACGGTCCGGTCTTCAATTATGCGGCCATAAAGAATATTCCCTATATTTTTGAATATTGATTTATGTTAATTTTTTGGATAATTATATTCAGTGTCAGCCTGTATACTTTGATTAAAGCGGCCGATTATTTCACTGAGAGCGCGGAAAAATTTGGCTTGGCGTTAAAAATCTCTCCCTTTGTTGTCGGTGCGACCATTATCAGTATCGGCACTACTTTGCCGGAACTGGCCACTGCCATTATTGCGACATTACACGGTCAGACGGAAATGGTAGCCGCTAATGCCATCGGCTCTAATATTGCCAATATATTACTGATAACTGGCCTGGCCGCCATCGTTGCCGGCACGTTAGTTGTCCGGCGGATAAGTATTGACCTGCCCTTACTGGCGGCCGCCACCGCTTTGATTGTGGCCATAATCTGGGATCGTCAAGTCACCAGTGGCGAGGGGGTGGTGGCGATATTGGGGTATATTGTCTATGCAACTTATACCATAAAAGCCGATAGGCAAGAGAAGTCAAAGCCCGAGGGCATTTTGCCCGGCGAAGACATTCCGGTCACCAGAGAATCAAGGTATCATTGGCGGAAGAAACATCGCGATTTAAATTTGAAATTATTTTTTGTACTCGTCGTCAGCTGTATTTTAGTTTATTTAGGGGCGGAATGGACCGTCAAATCCATTATGAAGATTTCTGACATTATGGGCCTGGCTAGCAGTGTGGTGGTTATGTCGGCTATGGCCATTGGCACTTCGCTGCCGGAATTGGTGGTTGCCATTAGCGCGGTCAGAAAAAGGAAATACGAAATCGCTTTAGGCAATGTTTTTGGCGCAAATATTTTTAACATGCTGATGGTTATCGGCATTCCGGCGTTATTCACCACTCTACAGGTTGATGAAAATACATTCAAACTGGGTCTGCCGTTTGTCATGGGCGTTACGGTGCTTTATATTTTTTCCTGCCTTACCAAAAAAATTCATTATTGGGACGGCATGATGTATTTATTGATATATATATTATTCTTAGCCAAATTATTCGGCTTATTTTGATTTTATGCATTTGCCCGATGGAATAATCAACAATCAAATTGCGGCGGGGTTGATGGCTGTTTCGGCAGGGTTTTTAGCCGGCAGCTTTTATAAGTTGCGTCAGGCATTAACGGAAAAAGTTTTTGTTGCAAAAAAACAATTGGCTGTGGCAGATGGCCCGTCAGTTGAACTCGGCACTGGTCAAAAATCAATTCTGACTAAAACCGGTAAAGAAAAAATTGAATTAATGATCATGCTTGGTTCTTTGGTCTTTGTTTTTCAATTGATTGATTTTCCAATTTTGAATTTCGGCATCGGTCATTTGTTAGGCGGAGCTTTGCTAGCTTTGGTTTTAGGCCCTTGGGCAGGCATTGTCATTATGAGTCTTATTTTAATAATTCAATCGCTGGTCTTGGCTGACGGCGGGATAATGGCCTTGGGAGCAAATTTTTTAAACATCGGATTGGTCACAGTCGTTTCCAGTCACTTGTTTTATAAATTAGGATTAAAGCTGAAATTTCCTCAATTGGGAGTTCTCTTTGTTGCTTGCCTGGCGTCGGTTGTTTTGGCTTCATTATTTTATGTTTTAACGGTCGGCGTCGCCGGAATCAATCATCTGACTGAAGTTTTTAACGGGATGGTGAAAGCTCATTTTATTATCGGGGTTTTTGAATCTTTAGTTACAATTATTATAATCAAGACGCTTAAACTCAAGATGTATTTGCAATAATATGGCAAAAGAGCCGATAATCTATCAGGAACAGCAGAGGACTTATCTGATTGTAGTGGCCGTTTTCATTTTGGTAGCAATTTTGTTGCTTGTAATTGTTTTGTTCCCCGGCCTTTTGAGCTTGCGGCCTTTCTCCGCACCGGCTAAAATTGTTTTGTTGCTGGTTGCGACAGTCGATATGATACTTTTTTGGTCTTTTTCCAAACTAACCATCAAACTCACTGATCAGCATCTTACGCTCACTTTCGGTTTTTTTAAAAAAAAGATTTCACTTACAGAAATAAAGAACTGTCAGATTGAAGATTACCAAAAATCAATTTATTTCGGCTATGGCATCAGATTAGGCAGCGATAAGTCCATTGGCTATATTGCCAGAGCCGGCCGGGGTATAAAATTAAAGTTAAAAGCCAAAGACTATTTTTTCAGCACCGACAGGCCGGAACAGCTGCTGTTGCTGCTTAACCATCGGCCATGATTTAATCAAACTGATTTTTATGGGTGAAATAAAAAAATCAAAACCAAAAGTCGGGATCGTCGGCTTAACATCGTGCGAGGGCTGCCAGTTTTCCGTTATGGATTTGGGCAACCGTTTTTTGGAGCTGCTTCAGTTCATTGAGATTGTCCAGTTCCGTCTGCTGGAAGAAAAAGTTTTTGTGACGCCGACAATGGATATCTGCTTTGTTGAAGGCAGTGTCGTGACCAAACAGAATGAGAAAACCATTAAAGAAATCAGAAATCAATCAAAGATCTTGGTGGCCTTGGGCAATTGCGCCATCATGGGCGGTGTTCACCAAATAAAAAATTACCATCAACCAGATAAATTAATAAAGGAAACCTATTTCTACTCGGATAAAATTGATAACCCGGACGTTTTGGATTTAAAAGACGTGGTAAAAGTGGATTATACTTTGCCCGGCTGTCCGATCAATAATCTGGAGTTTTTGCGATTGCTTTACAGTTTGCTCAAAGGCATTGATTTTAAGATTCCGTTAAGGCCCGTTTGCGAAGAATGCCAGAGCCGCGGCTATCGCTGTGTGCTGATGGATAATCACCAAGCGGGCGAAAAAGGCCAGATGTGCTTTGGCCCGATCATCCAGGGCGGTTGCCGGGCGATTTGTTTAAAATCGGCCATGCCCTGCCAGGGCTGCCGCGGTCTATTTAAAGGCGCGCAGGCGGCCAATCATCTTAAACATTTGGCGGAAATTGGCTACAGTCAGTCGGAAATCAATCATCAACTGGAAATTTATGGATTAAGGAATGAGGTGGAGGAGAAGTGAGATTCAAGAATCATTTTACCGTTTAATATTTGAATATTTGCAAGTTATGGAATTTTATCGCAATTCGCCAAGAAGATTATACGGACCCGATAAGATTTATTATGTAGTAGCCAAAACACATCTTAATTATCCATCCTTTAAAGAAGAAATATTTTGTTGTTATTTATTGAAGAATTGAAACTTTGTAAGAAATTGAAACAGTTTGAGTTGTACGCGTTTTCTGTGATATACGATCATGTGAATTTGCTTTTCCAACCAAGTAAGAAGTATAATATTTCCAAGGTGATGAAATCATTGAAGGAAAATGTTTCCAGAGATATAAATTACGTAATTTTTAATGAGTACCGTGGAGGCGACACGTCGACGTGTCGCTTACCGATTCGTAGGATAATTGATGATTGCCGGCTGGGGTATATACAGAAGCATAAACAAGCGCAGGCGTTGCCAAAGTTCCAATGGCAAAAATCATTTTATGATCATATTATCAGAAATGAACAGGATTTTCAGAATCATTATTATTACACCAAACATAATCCTTTCAAACATGGCTTGCCAATTTTGATAAAATATCAACAATGAATCAAAGTGAAAAAAACGATTTTATGGATGAGGATTTAACTAGAAAATATGTACAACTGACTGATAAAGAGCTGTATTTAATCAAACAATGCTATTATTTAAATTGTATAGTATATGCCATTGGATATCTTAAATTAGCTCTAGTCGGCTGTGAAGAATTAATAAAAATTAAACAATCTGAGAATTCTGCAAGAAATGAATCAACAGAGAATATTAGAAAAGGTTGGATAATAATACCGATTTTATATAATATTCAACATTCTTTAGAAATAATGGTTAAGTTTTTTTCTCAATATTTGCTAGAAGATGTTAATATAACAAAAATTGAAAAAAGTCATGATTTTAAAGATCTCTTTGACAAATTAAGAAAAGGGATACAAAATAAAAATATAAAAAAACCATTATCAACAGAGTTAAAGATCAGTTTAGATATTTTTTACATCAATGTTAATAAGTATCATCGTTTGAGTTTTCTTAAGAATTTTTTAGATATTAGTTTTATTGAATTCTTTGATAATAATAATTCTATTTTCAGATATCCTCTGAGTAAAGTTGATATAGTGTTATCACCTTTCTCTTTGGCTGACAAAATTGATTTAAATGAAATTGAAATGATTAAAATAGATGTGGAAAATCTTGAGGAACACTTTGGTAAAATTCAAACAATTTTACAAGAAAGCAAATCTCCTCAACAATAATGATGATTTGAAAATTATCATAAATATCTTAGCCCGAATGGTCGAGTAAAACTCGATTACCATAACAATGAATCATTATTTATTAAAAAATTATCAATGAAAATACAGATTAATCACTTGGCTAGAATGGAAGGCCATGCCAGTTTTATTGGCGCATTGGAGAATGGAGACATCGGCCAGGCAAAAATCATTACCGAAGAAGGCATCAGATTAGTGGAAGGCTGCTTAAAGGGCAAGTCGCTGTTTGACGCCCATGTTATTTCCATGAGAATCTGCGGCATTTGCCCCATTGTTCATAATTTGGCAGCCATTAAGGCCATGGAGAATCTTTTGGCAGTCAAAGTAAGCCCGCAGACCATTCAACTGAGAAAATTGATGGAGCTGGGGCAAATTATCCATTCGCATGCCATGCATCTGTTCTTTTTGTCCTTGCCCGATTTTTTTAATTACGATGACACCCTATTACTGATTAAAAAATATCCCGAAGAAACGCAAATCGCCTTGCGTTTAAGGGAGTTTGGTAATTTAATTAACGATGTCATTGGCGGCCGCGCCATTCACCCTTTAAACAACTGGATCGGCGGATTCAAGGTGACTCCCACTCATCAAGCAATTGCCAAAATCATTGCCAGTTTACCTTTGGCGCTCCAAGACGCTGTTGACTTGGCCAAGTTTTTTGCCAAACTTAAATATCCCAAGTTTGATCGGCCGACGGAGCATTTGTCTCTTGATAACGACAATGAATATGCCATTTACGACGGTAAAATAACCACCTCCGAGGGCTGGGCCTATACCCCGCTCCAGTTTTATCAAAAAATGCAGGAAGTGGAGGAAAGAGCCGCTTTGGCCAAGCGCTCTTTATGGTTTAACAGTCATTATTTGGTAGGGGCCTTGGCCAGAATTAATAATCACGGCAAAAAACTCAATCAGGAGGCAAAAAAAATCTGGTCCAAAATCCACGGCCAAAAAAAAGTGTTTAACGCGTTTTACAATATTCTGGCCCAGGCCGTTGAGGTGGTGCATTGCGTAGAAGAGGCCGGCGCCATTATCAATCATTTGAAGCTTAAAACGGAAGGGCCGCCGGCGATTAAAATCAAAGCCGGCCAAGGCGTTGCCGCCGTAGAGGCGCCGCGGGGAATTCTGATTCATTATTATGAAGTTAACGGCCAGGGCAGAATCACCCGAGCCGATGTTATTACCCCAACGGTGATGTTCTTAGGCAATTTAGAAGACGATCTGGCAGTTTACCTGCCTCAGACCGTAAAAATGTCCGAGGCGGACAGGCGCAATAAAATCAAGATGCTGATTAGGGCTTATGATCCTTGTATTAGTTGTGCCACTCATTAAAATTCTAAGCTCTAAATCCTAAACTCTAAACAATATCTAAAAACCAAAATTCTAATTATCAAAATAGTTTTGAACCTTTTTGATTAAAGAATTTGAATTTATTTAGTGCTTAGAAATTAGGATTTATAATTTATTTTATGCACGATATCCACGAAGCCAATAGGATCGCCGATATTATCCTGGAGCACAGCAAGAAAAACCGTGTAAAAAAATTGACCAGTATTGAAATTGAGCTGGGCGCGATCATTGAACACGGCGCGGACATTAATCCGGAGAATCTGGATTTTAATTTACGATTAATCCTGAAAGACTTAATCAGCCAGCGGACAAAAATCAACATCAAAAAAGTCAGAGGTCGTTCGTGGAAGCTGGTTTCTATTGAAGGGGAGTAATAATCGGTAACTGGTAATCGGTAACTGGTAATTAGTAATTAAATTATTTTATGAAACTCAAATCAATTCAATCGATCAAGAATTTAAAAAATAAGAAGGTACTGCTCCGGGTTGATTTTAATGTCCCGTTTAAAAACGGTCGGATTAAGGATGACTTTCGGATTAAAGCCGGACTGCCGACAATCAAATTTTTATTAAGCAAAGGCGCCAGCATCATTATTTTAAATCATTTAGGCCGGCCAAAAGGTCAAGTGGTAGCGGAGTTATCCAACAAGCCGATTGCGGCGCGTTTGTCCAAACTAATAAATAGGCCGGTGATTCAAGCATCCGGGGTTATCGGTCCAGTGGTAACACAGTTGACCCAAAAATTGTCAGCCGGCCAAATTTTAATGCTGGAAAATGTCCGCTTCAACGATCAGGAAGAAAAAAACGGTCGTAAATTCGCTAAAAATTTAGCCGGTTTGGGCAATTGGTATGTCAATGATGCTTTTGCCGTTTGTCATCGCCTGGGCTCGTCCGTTTCGGCCATTACTGAATATCTGCCGTCAGCGGCCGGTTTTTTGTTGGAGCAGGAAATCAGCAATTTAAGCAAGGTGCTGGAAAGCCCCTTGCGTCCCAAAGTAGCCATTATTGGCGGCGCTAAATTAGAAACAAAAGTCAAGGTGTTAAAGAACCTGCTGGCTAAAATGGATTATGTTTTAATGGGCGGAGCAATTGCCAATAATATCTTAAAAGCCATGAATTATGATGTCGGCCAGTCATTGGTAGACGACAGCCAGCTGAAACTGGCCAGGCAGATATTGAATAACAAGTTAAGAGTGCCGATTGATGTCGTAGTGGCCGGGCAGGTTTCGGCTACCGCTAAACCGCAAATCAAAGCGGTGGGTTTGATAAAAAAACATGAAATTATCTTAGACCTAGGGCCGGAAACCGCCCAGCTTTATTTAGAAATCATCAAGTCGGCCAAACTGGTGGTCTGGAACGGGCCTTTGGGTTATTTTGAAATACCCAAGTATAAAAAGAGCAGTGAACAGGTCGCCCGGGGCATTGCCTCATTAAAGCTATTTTCGGTGATTGGCGGCGGAGAAACGGTGCAAATGATAAAAGGCCTGGGGCTGGAAAAAAAATTCAGTTTTGTTTCCACCGGCGGCGGCGCCATGCTGGAATTTTTGGAAGGCAAAATGCTGCCCGGCATTAAACCGTTGATAAAATAGTCAAAATAGGAACATAAAATAAGTCAGCAGGGCTAATCTAATTGTCCGTGCCACGCCCTTGACTTATTTTTTATTTGTGATAATTTGAAAAGTCGGCACTTTTCAATCAAACGATTGCCCTCCTATATTTGCCGGAGAATTTTATTCCGTCAGTTACGGGAGGGTAATTACCAACCAGAGTTAGTCGCTGGGGGATTGCCTCCTCATTTAGAGAATTAATCGTACGATTATGTCTAAATTTCTAGGGGTCGCAATCTTCTTAATTATTCTGACTGTGGTTGCCCCAAACGTGGTTGCTGATTTAGTGAATCTGCTTTCCCAGCTTATTGAGATTCTCAATCATCTGTTGGAGCAGTTCCTTCAGCATCTGCCATGATTTAAAAAGGTTCGGATTTTTTCCGAACCTTTTCGTTTAATTTATATCAAGGAAATTGTTTGGATATTTGACAATAATTGATTGATTATATAGGATAAATTGATTTGTACTTTAAAATAGGAGGTAAAATGCTAAGGCAATTATGGCAATGGCTGGAGTATCATTTCTTCTTTTGGAAATTAAGGCCGGTGGGCAATTTAGAATCGGTTGAAGCTATTGTGCTTTTTTCTAGCGGCGGACTGTCCAGAACCAAGTTCACCCCAGATAGTAGTTGTTTCGATGCCGCTTCCATTGCATTGTTCATCAATGATGCCCTCGAATTGCGTGGTAAAAAGGCGCTTTTACTGGCACAAATAGAGGTCGCTAATGCTATCCGCGAAAATGGTGTTGATACCGACCTGTTGGTAGGGGGAATGGGTTATCTGACCATCTCTCAAGTAGCCGAGCAGTTTGTTCTTTGGCTCATGCAACATCATTTTTCAAATTTAACGGTTGCAGTCATAGCGCATCCGGCTATGGTAACGCGAGCTGTCAAAGAGCTTCTTTTTCATGCCAAGCGTGTTGGTCTGAAGATCAAAGTGGTTATTCCCAAAACTTTGGGCAACATTTATTTAGATAACCAAAGCGCTTATTGGTGGACACACAGTGATACTCTCTTTGTTTTCCATGAATTTGTCAGTCGGCTTTTGCCGCGTTGGCTAAGCAACTGGCTGGCCGGGAAGTTATTTTAGAGACGAAGGTTCGGATTTTTTCCGAACCTTTTCATTTTCTGTCATAATTTATATCAAAGGAAATCAAGCGATAGGGCTGGATTGATTTCCAAAGTTTTGCTAAAATATAATCATTGTTTAATGATTATTTCTATGTCAAAGAAAATCACCGATCTATATGCCAGAGAGATTTTAGATTCCCGCGGTAATCCCACCGTTGAAGTGGTGGTGGAAGCAGGGGAGCAGCAGGCAGCGGCCGCTGTTCCGGCCGGCGCTTCTACCGGCAGTCATGAGGCCTTGGAGCTTAGAGACAACGATGCCAGCCGTTTTGGCGGCAAAGGCGTTTTAAAAGCCGTGGAAAATGTAAATGACAAAATTAAGCCGGCGCTCTTGGGCTATGAAGTGGATAAAATTACCCAAATAGACCAAATCATGATTGAACTGGACGGCACCGAAAATAAGTCGCGCCTGGGCGCCAATGCCATCTTGGGGGTATCGCTGGCTTGCGCCAGAATGGCCAGCGTCGTCAACAATCTGCCGCTGTACCAGTTTATCCGCAGTTATTATAAATTCAATTATTCCAAGTGGCCGATGCCCATTCCTTTATCCAACGTAATCAATGGCGGCATGCACGCCGATTCCAATTTGGATATTCAGGAGTTTTGGATTGTGCCCAGCGGCATCAAGCTGATCGGTGAACGAGTGCGCGCCATCTCCGAAATATTTCATGCCTTAGGCAAAATTTTACAGAAACATGGCTATGATACCGATGTGGGCAATGAGGGCGGTTATGCGCCGGACCTGAAAAGCATTGCCGAGGCCTGGGAAATGATTATGGCGGCGATTAAACAAGCGGGTTATCGGCCGGGCCAAGACATTTATTTGGGCGCGGATGCCGGCGCGTCAACTTTTTATAATAAAGCCGATCGGACTTACCGGCTGGATTTGGAAGGTAAAACTTATACTGCCGCGGAATTATCGCTAATGTACCAGCAGTGGCTGGCCAGATTCCCTTTTTTGGCTTTTGAGGATCCTTTTGCCGAAGATGATTGGCCGGCCTGGGTTGATTTTAAGAACCAACTTGCTAAAATTAACGAAGATATTCTGCTGGTTGGCGATGATTTGCTTTCCACCAATATTAAAAGATTGGCGATGGCTATTGAAAAAGGAGCGGTCAACGCCGTGTTAATTAAGCCCAATCAGATCGGGACGTTAACCGAAACAATCAACTGTATTAAACTGGCCCAGCAGCAGCAATTTAAAATCGTTGTTTCGCACCGGAGCGGTGAAACGGTTGATACTTTTATTGCCGATTTAGCCGTTGCCGTTTCGGCCGATTATATTAAAGCCGGCGCGCCTTCGCGCTCGGAAAGAGTGGTCAAATATAACCGGCTGATGGAGATAGCCGAAGAAGTTTCAGTAAATACTTTATCAGGTCAATAATCTGACTGAAAAATTATGAAAGATAAAACATTTCAAGGACCTTTAGTGTTAATTATATTAGACGGCTGGGGCATTTCTCCTAACCAAAAGGGCAATGCTATTGCTTTGGCCAAAACTCCCACTTACAACCAATTACTTAAAGAATACCCCAATAGCCAATTAGTCACCTGTGGTTTGCAGGTGGGATTACCTGACGGTCAAAAAGGCAATTCCGAAGCCGGTCATTTGAATTTGGGCGCCGGCCGCATTGCCGAGCAGGATGTTTTAGTGATTGGTCGGGCTATTTCCGACGGCACATTTACAAAAAATCCGGCTTTTGTTTCGGCCATTGACCATGTGCAAAAACATAAATCCCAGATGCATCTGATGGGTCTGCTCTCCGGTTTTCACAGCGCTCATGTGGACATGACTAATTTGTATGTCTTGCTGGAAATGATGAGGAAGAAAAAGGTGGAAAAAGTTTTTTTGCATTTATTTACCGATGGTCGCGATGCGCCGCAACATGATGCCATAAAATTTTTGCGAAAGTTAAGAGAGTATTTGTCGGGCAATCAAAAAATTGCCACCATCAGCGGCCGGTTTTACGCCATGGACCGGAACAAAAGATGGCCAAGGACCGAGGCCGCTTACAACGCCTTGACCCAGGGCAGCGGCATTAAGGTGGAAAACAGCGAAGATGCTA
>Ga0210057_1002938_pt1 | contig 23857 bp, 25 predicted proteins | sample CryGeyCG2114_010_2_FD_183968 | JGI IMG/M metagenome (GOLD analysis project Ga0210057, IMG submission 183968) | Groundwater microbial communities from aquifer - Crystal Geyser CG10_big_fil_rev_8/21/14_0.10 (SPAdes) (version 2) | ecosystem: Environmental > Aquatic > Deep subsurface > Groundwater ...
GTAATCATATACCGAAAGCGTATCACTCTTTCCCAGATTGTTATAAAACCTTTTGTATCCTTAAATTTGTTAAATTGACGCATTTCCTAATTTAATTAGGAGTGCCATATGTATGTGAACTTATGCAGTTTAAAAATTTTTACTGCTCTACCAAGATCCCTCTAGTCTTAGCTCCAAAAATACCGTCAGCTGTAAGGCCTTTCTGAGCTTGAAAATTCTTGAGAGCAGTAGCAGTAGCTTCTCCGAAATATGTGGTTTCGTATCCTACATCTTGTACTTTAAATCCTTTAGCATTCAACATTTGTTGAAGACATTTTACTTCAGAATTATTTACTCCCTTTTTTAAAGTTCTAGTAAATACTCCACAAGTTAATGGTGATGGAAGAATTCCTCCATTTTTTATCACAGAAAAAATATCACTAACTCCTGATTTTTCTTTTCCATTGAATACCACAGTAATTTGTTGATCACCAAAATTGTTAAATGGATTTGCAACATCAGCTGTAGTAGGATAATTTGGTATTGTCCACGTATATGATCCTGTATTTGGAGCATCCTGAGCTATGACATATGGTTCAACTATTATTGGCATTGTACTTACACTTGCACATAATGGTGGTATCGTATTTAAACATGAAGGAATAGGTCTTGCTATTGTAATTTTAACTGTTGGAGTAAAATCTGGTGATGTTTTTGATAAAGGAGCATTCCATTTTATAGTATATGCCTTTCCCTGATTCCATTTGCTCCCTTTTTCTGGAGAGGATACTAAAAGAGATTGATTTAATATTACATTCCCCACATTTACACTTAAGCTTCTCTGTGCAACCTGATTATTTTGATTCATTACAAAAAATATAGGAGTATAATTTCCAGCTGTATTATAAGTATGAGTAAACGTAGCAGTCTGAGAAGGATTTATTACTGATGGCATACTAGTGGAAACAGGCACCCCCGGCTCATCTCCCCAAATTACAGAATAGCTAAGATTCCCTCCGGATAGATTAGAAGCCGTCACTTTCCATGTTCCCTGTTGTCCAACATTTAATGTTTGAGGACCGGAAACACTGTGAATTATAGGTGTGCCTGAATTCTGAGATATTATTTTAAAGTAAGAATTACTTTTATCGCAGTTTGGAATTTCTGAACCAGAACGACAAATTTGAAGTGTGTAACTTCCATCTGGAACAATACCGGTGCCATCAGACGTCTGGCCGACATTCCAGACATAAGAATTCTGGGATGACCCGGAGCCTGCAAAATTACCTTTGATTACTCTAACGAGAGGTGGACAATTTCCTTCAGGGCAATAAGTATATAAATGAATGTCATACTGTGTAGGAACCGTAGGAGCCATTGAAGGTGATATCACACTATCTTGCCATTTAATAATCTGGGTGGTTCCTTTTGTCCATGTTTCTCCCCCATTTGGTGAGATGACAGTAATTGAAGGAGAAATTGTTCCCCCCACATTCACACCTAAGCTCGTATGTGCACTCTGTCCACTTTGATTTGTAACTGTAAAAGTAGGATTATAATTTCCAACTGTGTTATAGACATGAGTAAAGGTAGCGTTTTGTAGTTGAGTTTGAGAATACCCACCTCCATTCACAGGAACAACTGAACTATCTCCCCAATCTACAGAGTATGAAAGATATTCTCCGGATGGATCAGAAGCTGTCACTGTCCATGTTCCTTGCTGTCCAACATTTAATGTTTGAGGACCTGAGACGCCGGAGATAACTGGAACACCCACAGTGGAGCAAGATAAATTAAATCTTTGCAAAAATAAAAGAGCATCAGTAGAATTTACTATTCCATTACTATTCATGTCCGCACGAATCTTTTGAATTGAAGTAAGAGTTATCTGCCCACTACTTGCTTTCATTATCATTTGATAATCAGCACAAGTAAACAGACTGTCATTATTCACATCACCTAATGTACTATAGCAAGGCATACCTGTAAGATAGCTATAACCGGTGGTGGATGCACAACCAGGTATTAAATTATTGGCTGCGCTGTATGTCAACGCCTCTGCTGACTGAAAACCTACTGCAAATACAAAAGCTAAAACAAAAACTGATATTATTATTTTCTTCATTTTTTTATTTATATTATATTAATTAATAATAAAAACTTTATAATTTTGACCCTATATTAATAATCTAACGTATTAGACATCAAAATTATTACAAGTGCAAGTATATACTCTTTATATATACAAAATAAGTATATTATAAACTATATAAAACATAAAGGTAATTTATCCACAATTAAGCTAAAGCGCCTTACAATCCGTTCCTTCCGGTAAATATTCAGCAATAGCAAAATGTGGTCTATCTCCAACTATATAATGGCAAAGCCCAACAGAAGCACCCACATCTACCCATTTTTTATACTGTACCCAATCTTTCGGAGGAGTAATATCGACAGCTATACCAAGACCGTGATCACTCCGACAAGCAGGAGGAGTTCCCCAATTCCAAAATGCATGTTTCTTTGCTTCGGACTCAATAAATTTTCTATCAAAGTATGAAAGGTTTTTAATTTTTTCTGGATCAATATGATTTTCAAAACCCTCGCACAAATATCCCTCAGTATATGAATAGCCATTCATCCATCGCCAGATTTCCCATGCTGAACGAAGATGTGCCCCGTATTCAGAAGGACGATATACTTGACGAATATAAAGGGGCTTGCCCCATTTTTTTTCAAAATCAAGCACAAGCGGATAAAGTTCGGATACAGCACCGGACCAATCCACTCTTGGGTAAGGGTCAGGTCCATTCCACTCCACATATCCGGGAATTGAAATTAAAGAAAGAAGAACTGTGGCAATAAGAGCTTTAAACATTTATTTTTATAGTCAACCTGCCACGTCAACTGTTTATTATTTACTAATTATATATCTATCAAGTATCGCTTCAAACATTAAAGGCACTATTATCGTGGCATCAGATTCTATAACAAACATTGGGGTATGTTTCGTTAATTTATCCCAAGTTATTTTTTCATTTGGAGTTGCCCCTGAATATGAACCATAAGAAGTCGTACTGTCAGAAATCTGACAAAAATATCCCCATGGACGAACTTCTTTTTTCAAATCATATTTTATAGAAGGCACTACACAAATTGGAAAATCTCCTGAAATTCCTCCACCTATCTGATAAAATCCAAGTCCTGGTCCGTCTTTGGAAAGCTCATTATATTTGTCATAAAGATACATCATATATTCCACACCCGTCTTCATAACACTAGGACTCACCTCACCTGCTTTACAATAACTAGCAAAAATATTTCCGAGAGTCGAATCTTCCCAACCAGGAACAACAATCGGTAAATTTTTCTTTGCAGCTTCCAGAAGCCAACAATGTTCTGGATCACCTTCATACTTTCCTTTCAATTCATCAGATAATAAAATCTGATAAAAATATTCATGAGGAAAATATCTTTCACCTTTTGCTTCTGCATCTTTCCATCTTTTTAATATAATAGGTTCTACTACTCTAAATGCTTCCTCTTCAGGAATAGATGTATCTGTCACTCTTCTTTCTCCTCTATTCAAAATTTTTTCATCATCTTCTTTTGTAAAATATCTGTAATCTGGATAATCTTTATAACTATTATGCGCTACTAATCTAAAAACTGATTCTTCTAAATTTGCACCAGTACAAGAAATAGCATGAATTTTATTTTCTTTTATCATTGGTGCGAGAGTAATACCTATTTGAGCAGATGACATAGCTCCACCCATAGCGACAAGCATCTTACCTCCATCATCTAAATGTTTTTTGAAAGCTAAAGTCGCATCCTTAAAAGCTCGAGCATTAAAATTATGGAATAATGTTTGAAATAAACTTAAGATTGTATTTTCTTTTGACATATTTTAAAGTATAACATAAATTTGTGGTAAAATAACATATATGAGAACAAAGTTAATATATTTTGTGCGACATGGAGAAACTGAAAATAATGCCAAGAACATCAGACAAGGACCAGAGGGACCTTTGACTGAAAAAGGCAGAGCTCAAGCTTTAGCTACAGCCTTACGATTTCCAAAAAATAAAGGACGTCCACAAATTATCATTTCAAGTCCATACGAACGTACAAAAGAAACGGCCGAAATCATTGCAAAAGAATTAAAAATGTCAGTAGAATATTCTAACCTCTTGAAAGAAAGAAGAAATCCTTCCGAAATAATAGGACATTCTGGACAAGAAAAACAGGTCAAAAAGATTATCGACTGTATTGATAAAAGCTACCATGCTGATGACCTACGAATTTCTGATGAAGAAAATTTTGTTGATCTTAAAAAAAGAGCAAAAGAATTGTTGATTTCTATCACTAAAAGAAAAGAGGAGAGAATTATTATGGTCACTCATGGTATTTTTTTAAAAATGGTTATATCTTACATGCTCTATGGGGAAAGACTCACCGCCTCAGAATATAATAACTTAAGTTATTTCAATCCAATAAATAACGCCAGTATGGCTATTTGCTCATACACTACTCACTGGTTCAAAAAAAATGAATGGAAGCTTATAGTTTGGAATGATCTGGATTAAATAAATTGCTTTCTAAACTAAAATATGCAATACTAGCCCTATGCAATTAATAATTACAATACTGCCTTATGCACAGATAATACTTTCTGTAATATTAGTATCAGCTATTCTGCTCCAACAATCTGGAGCTGGACTGGGAGGTGCTCTCGGAGGAAGTGACAGTGATTCCTTCCATCATACACGTCGAGGTTTTGAAAAATTTCTTTTTTATTTGTCCATTGTTTGTGGAATTCTTTTTGCTCTATCCGCTTTTCTCACCATCATACTAAAGGTAAAAAGCTAGCTAAAAGTTTTCTGGATCCCGAATGAAATCATTCAGTTAATTGTTGTTTCGGAAAAAAGAAAAACCATTTATGTCGAATATATTATTATCAAATAAACTAACTACGGAAATCTAAAGATTTCCTATTTCGTACGGGATGAAAAATTTTTATACTCAAATACTTAATTTTTTGCCGTCAAAAAATGAAATAAAAAAAGCTATCTCTCATTTTTCAAAAAGAGAGTATTTTATTTTCTTTAGTTTTGTAATTATACTTTGTATAAGTACATTAATAATACTTGAAAACATTAATAAATCTTTCATGGTAGATGTAGCCATACAAGGAGGATCTATAACCGAAGGTATCGTTGGTACTCCTCGTTTTATAAATCCTGTACTTGCAAATTCTCTAGCTGATCAAGATTTAGTATCACTTATTTACTCCGGATTAATGAGAAAAAATTCTGATGGTACCCTAACACCAGATTTAGCTGAAAAGTATGAAGTATCAAAAGATGCTTTAACATATACTTTTACCTTAAAAGATAAAATCTATTTCCATGATGAAAAACCTATTACCACAGACGACATAATATTCACTATAAATAAAATTAAAGACCCGATTATAAAAAGTCCCAAAAAAGGAAATTGGGATGGCATTAGTTTAGAAAAAATAGACGAAAAAACAATCAAATTTACACTAAAACAGCCCCTTGCATCATTTTTGATAAACTCGACAATCGGTATAATGCCAGCTTACATATGGAATGGTTCACCTATAGAACTCAATGATGCGAATACAAATCCAATTGGCTCTGGACCTTATAAAATTTCAAGCGTCAGTAAACAATCATCTGGAATAATAGATTCATATGATTTAATATCATTCAAAAAATTTATCCTCGGTGAACCATATATAAAAAAGATAACATTACATTTTTATTTAAATGAAAATGAACAAATTTCAGCCCTTGAAAATGGAGAAGTAGATCAAATAAGCTCTATATCACCTTCAGAAACACAAATATTGAAAGAAAAAAATTATCGAATAGAATCCCTAACTCTTCCTAGAGTATTTGGACTCTTTTTTAATCAAAATCAAAATCAAATTTTCACCGATAAAAATATAATAACAGCTATAGATCTTGCAATCAATAAAGACAATATTGTTAATCGTGTACTCTCAGGATACGGAGTTGTTATCAATGATCCAATACCACCTAATATGATAAACTATCAAAAATTAAATAGAGATAATGATATCTTATATGAAGAAAAACTTAAAAAAGCACAAGATATTTTAAGTAAGTACGGCTGGAAAAAAGGTGAAGATGGGTTTTTACAAAAAACAATAACTGAGAAAAAAAATAAAAAAACTATATATTTGGAATTTTCTATTTCTACAGGTAATGCTCCAGAACTTGCAAATTCTGCTTTATTAATAAAACAAGATTTGGAAAATATAGGAATGAAAATTAATGTGAAAACTTTCGAGATTGGTAATTTAAACCAAGGAGTTATTCGCCCACGCAAATATGATGCTTTACTTTTTGGACAAATTATAAATAATGAATCTGATTTATTCGCTTTTTGGCACTCATCACAAAGAAAAGATCCCGGACTTAATGTCGCAATGTATACTAATGTAAAAGTGGACAAAATATTAGAAGATGCATCCATTACCATTGATGAAAAATCAAGAATCAAAAAATATGTCCAATTCGAAGATGAAATAAAAAAAGATAAGCCAGCAATCTTTTTATATAGTCCTGATTTCATTTATATCGTATCAAAAGATATTCAAGGATTTTCTATAGATCATATAATCACACCAGGAGATAGATTTTTAAACTCGTATTTGTGGTATATTAAGACAGACAGTATTTGGAAAATATTCTCTAAGTAACTATTATCAACAAAAAAAATACCTGCCCGCAATGCTTCGCATAACGATGCAGGCGGGAATAAAAACAATGAAAAAAAATAGATTACCTTTTAGTGCTATCAGCATTGATGAAAAAAAACAAGAGACAATATATCTGGATTCTAAAAATATATTTCCTGATGTCGGACGTCAAAATACTAAACGTCCAATATCTAAAAAACATACAAAAAGTTCTACTTATCAATATTCCAAAAAAAATTATGGGCAATCTAGAGGTAATAACCGTCCATTTCCCAATAAAAATAGATATAAAAATATAAACGAAAATAAAATTTCTCCCCCCGAAGAAGGAGTCATTCGTATTATTCCACTCGGTGGAGTAGAAGAGATAGGAAAAAATATGACAGCAATAGAAATAGGAAATGACATCATCATAATTGATGCTGGTATGCATTTTTCTAATGAAGATACACCAGGAGTTGACTATGTTATTCCAAATACAACTTATCTTGAGAAACATAAAGAAAAAATACGAGCACTCATCATAACACACGGACATTTAGACCATATTGGAGGTGTTCCTCTTGTACTTTCGCGTATAGGTAATCCCCCAGTATATTCAAGAAACCTTTCAATTTTGATGATGAGAAAACGCCAAGCAGAGTTTCCTCAATTACCAACTATGAAAGAAAATATTGTGAAAAAAGATTCAGTTATAACTTGTGGAAAAATAAAAGTTAAATTCTTCGGAGTTACTCATACTATTCCAGACTCGATGGGTATTATTATAGAAACCAAAAATGGATGGATCGTCACTCCGGGAGATTATAAACTCGACCAAATAGATGGAATCGTATCAAAAGAAGAAGAAAAAGAATACTCTATCTTTGACCGTGCAAAAGTTTTACTCTTAATGACCGATTCTACTAATATTGAGAACGAAGGATTTTCTCTACCAGAAATAAAAGTACATCAGGGACTTGAAAATTTAATAAAAAAAATACAAGGGAGAATAATCATCGCAGCCTTTGCTTCACACATAACACGGTTAGCTCATATAGTAAAAGCCGCCGAAGCTTTGGGTAAAAAAATAGCAATTGATGGGCGTTCAATGAAAACAAACATAGAAGTCGCCATAGAAGCCAAACTCTTTACTCCTAAAAAAGGTACCATCATACCTATAGAAGAAGCAAATAATTATCCACCAAATAAAATGGTCATTCTAATGACTGGGGCTCAGGGTGAAGAATTTGCTGCTCTTAATCGTGCAGCTAATAAATCTAATGCAAAATTTTCCCTTAATAAAGGAGATACAATAATACTTTCCGCTTCTATAATTCCGGGCAACGAACTCCAGGTCCAAAAAATGAAAGATAGTTTAACGAGACAAGGTGTCAAAATAATAAGTTATCGTACTCCAGGTGAAGATTTTGTTCATGCGACAGGACACGGCAATCAAGAGGATATAAAATGGCTTCACAGAAAAACTCATCCTAAATTTTTTATACCAATCCACGGCTGGCATTCAATGCTTGTAAGACATAAAGAACTTGCAATGGAACTCGGAATGAGCGAAGAAAATATAGTCGTCCCAGACAATGGTTCAATTATTGAAATATCTGCTAATGGAGAAAAAATAATAATGCGAAAAGAAAAAGCCCCATCTGGATTAATGATGGTAGATGGTATTTCTATCGGTGATACACAAGATGTAGTTATAAGAGATCGAGTAATGCTTGCTAAAGATGGAATGTTTGTAATAATAGCTCTTGTTGATCAAAAAACTGGAAAATTAAAAAAATCTCCCGACCTAATATCACGAGGATTTGTATACTTAAAAGAAAATCAGGAACTTCTAAGACAGGTGCGTTTAATGATAAAAAAAGGAATAGAAGATACTGCAGTAAAAACAAATCCTGTTGACCTTGATTATATAAAATCTAATCTAGGAGAAACAATTTCAAAATTTTTGTATCAAAAAACTGCAAAAAGACCTCTAGTTATTCCCGTAGTATTAAGTATTTAAAAAATGTTGAAACAAAACAAACAATCACTTAGAGCATTATCTATTTTACTTGGAGTTACATTTGGAGCTGGAATATTTGGTGTACCTTATGCTATAGCTAAATCAGGTTGGATTTTAGGAATAATATATTTTGTAGTTCTTGGAATAATAATTCTTTTAATACATTTAATGTATGGGGAAGTTACCTTAAGATCAAAAGAAAAGCATAGATTACCAGGTTTTGTTTCTAAGTTTATTGGACCTAAATACGGAAACTTTGTAAAATTTGCCAGTACGATAGGATTATGGGGAGCATTAATTGCTTATGTTTTAATTGGTGGAAAATTTTTATATTTTATTTCAAAACCTTTTTTAGGAGGATCAGAATTTTTGTATCAAATTGTCTTTTATGCTATTTCTGCTTTTATAGTAGCTAGTGGAATAAAAATTCTTTCAAAAATAGAATTAATACTAACCAGCATTTTAGTTTTCATTTTAATTTTTATTAGTGCTATTTCTCTAAATCACATAGATTTAAGTATCATACCAACAGAAACAACAGATTTCTTTTTACCTTACGGTGTAATTATTTTTGCCCTTTTTGGAGCATCTGCAATACCAGAAATGAGAGACATCTTGTCTGGCCAACTACATAAAATGAAATCATTAATTATCTATGGCACCTTAATTGTTATACTTATAACAATTTTCTTCGTTTTTGCTTCTTTGGGTATTAGTGGAGTAAATGTAAGTGAAGATAGTATTTTAAGTTCTGTATCTGTTTTAGGCCCTTGGATACTTTATATTGGTGCTATTGTTGGTTTTTTGGCTACTTTTACTTCTTTTTTAGTCATTGGAGTTTATCTAAAAGATCAATTTACACTTGACTTCAAAAAAAAGAAACTATCCGCATTTTTTTGGTCTATAGGTATACCTTTTATTATTTTGATGATAATAAATCCAGGCTTTGTTGAAATTCTAGGATTTACAGGAACAGTGTTTGGTGCTATTGATTCTATTTTTTTGATACTCGTTTGGCAAAAAGCAAAAACAAAAGGAGATAGAAATCCTGAATATGAATTAAAAATGAAAAAATGGGTCAGCTTTTTGATTATGGCATTTTTCTTAGCAGGAGCTTCTTATGAAATATTTAGCTTAATTTCATAAAAAATAATAAATTTACCACAATTTTTTAAAAAGTATTTAAATTTTTATTTATTTAATTTTTAAAGATACAAAAATTCTGGTATTTCGATTTGGATACGCACAGCTTTTCTCAAAAAGATCAAAGAATACTTTTCTATTTTCTTACTTTAGTAGACCAGAATCATGGATAATTATGGAATCCTTTTCATATCCTTTAGTAAGTACAAAATACCCAGAATAACCGGGTAAATTATTTAATATTCATGAATTTATAACACATATAACTAAATATTCATTATATAAAAAATTTATTATCTCTTTTATTTCTGGGATCCTTTTTTCTGTATAAATTTCTTCTACAAAACTTTTTGCATACTTAATTTCTTGAAATATTTTACTATGAGTAATTTATATTTCTCCAATTTCTTTACCATAAAAATCAATTAAATATGTTTCACCTTCTTTATTAAACTTTTGATAATCAAATATTCCTACATTTTCAATTTCAAAACCTTTTCTATCCAACCATATAAGACCCACCATTAACCACATCCAAAGACCTTTTACTTTTGCAGTTTTTTCATCAAGTTCCTCAAAAGAATATTCTTCATTTGGTAAAAAATATTTTAAAATCATTTTTAATACAACCTTAAAACAATGAGTACACTCATGCGTGTTTGAAAAAAGGAACATTATAATTAATTATATTTTTATTATACCAAAGTTTGAATTTTTATAGATATTAAACGAAAAAATAGACAAAAACGGACGCCTGGCGTTCGCTTAATTCTCTTTTTCTATTTTTATCTTTATCCACTCGAAAATCTCTCTTTGAAAAGATTTTTTACTTTCAAAATAATCTATAAAATCAATTCTATCCAAAATTTTATTTTCTAGACGATAAATTCTCATATAATCAAGATAACTACTCCATTTATAAGAATCCAAAAAAATTATAAATTTTAAAACGGAAGCCTTGCTTCCGTTTTTATTCCATTTAGAATCAATTAATTTTAGTGGATTTAAATGGATATAAGAAAATAAATACTTAGCTTGTATATCTTCACTAATATGTACAGACTTAAACTTACCCTCAAACAAAGATCCAGTTCTTTTATATTTAGTATTAAAATATTTAGAATAAGCAGTCAAAACCCTATGCATAAAATCAGTAATTGCATTCCCAGACGGAAGCAAGGCTTCCGTTTTTGGAGTAATATATAAATGAAAGTGATTTGGCATTAAAACCCAAGCACCTATATTTACAATCGACTCTCCTTTTTCAAAATCCCAAGCATCTATTTTTCTTTTTACAATATCATTATTAAAATCAATTCTCTCTTTAGAATTACAAAGATATAAAAGTTTTAAAAATCTTTCTCTATCTTTATTGTCTAAAAAAATATTTTGTTTACTGTTTCCACGATTATATAAATGATAATATTCTCCTTTAATAAAATCAGTTTCTCTTATTGACATAATTTTATTATACTAAGCATAAAAAACGGAAGCAAGGCTTCCGTTTAAGGCTTTCGTTTAAGAATTTAGTAAATGATTTTTATAGATTTTCTCCTTAAAGGGCTTCAAACGTACGATTTTTACTAAAATACCTTTATCTTTTAAGTCTTTCTTTAAATTTTTAACGTAAACTTTTTGATCATAACCAAGAGCAATAATGCTGGGATTTTCCTTCGCAATATGTGGAATATGATTTTTCAAACCAGATAATATTACTTTATCAACTAATTTAGATTTTCTAACTAAAATCATCCTTTTTTTTTCATCCAAAAAAGAAGGTTTACCTTTTATTTTTATCACATTTCTATCCCGTGCAATGGAGACAATAAGGAAACACTCCTTCACCAGTCCCCTTGCTTGCTGAAAAAAATTAAGATGCCCTCTGTGTAATCCATCAAAAGTCCCAAAAACTATTATCCTCGTTTTTTTATCCACATCTTTTTTTGACATAATATAAAGTAAGTATATACTAAAAATGTTCATTTAAAAATTACAAAAAATAATTGGGGAAACTGGTGACCTGCCTCGTTTTGACGAGTCAAAGCGGGAATTCCAGTACAGTGCCGCTACGGTAAGCTTTGGCCTTAGGCTAGAGACAAGTCCGAATACCAATCATTTTATGTTTTCCCGAGCAGGATATCCTTTCTTTTTTAAAGGCCCTCAAATTCTGCTCACAGCAGAATTTTTTTCGTTTTACTTGCCCCGTACTAAATTTTTGATTACGTGGCATAAAGACAAAAATTATTAATAAAATCTTAGTACTGGGATGCCCAAAAACAATAAAAAAATAATATGGTTAGGTCTTACTATTTCGCTTTTTTTCTTTATAATTTTTGTCTTTACAAAAGATATCAGCCAAAATACAAGTTCCATTTCCCATCCTTCGCCTGTTTTGACTCAGAAAGAAAAAACAACTCAGGCGTTTTTAGAAGTTAATGGACAAAAATTAGAAACAGGGATAGAAGAAAAAGAAAGTGTTTATGACTTTATGGTGAAATTAAAAGAAGAAGAAAAAATAAATTTTAAAGACAAAACTTATACAGGAATGGGAAAATTAATCGAAGAAATAAACGGAATAAAAAATAGCAATGAAAAAAATTGGATTTATTATATAAATGGAGGAAAAGCACAAATTGGAATTTCAAATTATAAAATTCAACCAGGAGATGTCGTATCCTGGAAGTATGAGGAAAATAAAAATTAAAAAATATGAAAAATAAAATAATAATTACATCATTAATAAGTTTCACAATCTTTTATTTTTTTAATACTGCTTATGCTAACACAACAATTAATCTTAACATTGAAACAGATGCTGGTTCTATTTATAATCAAAGTATAGATGTTGTTCCGTGTGATAGTGAAGGTGATGGAGTTATGAAAGCGACTCCATACTGTGCACTTGTACAAACTAACATACCAAATGATTATTCTGGTTTATGGGTAAATTCTATAAATAATATATTAAATAATGATAATAATAATGGTGCATATTGGATGTGGCTTGTAAATTTTAATATTGATCCAACTGGTCCATATTCTCTTTCATCAAAACAATATACATTAGAAAATAATGACAGTATCTTATTTTATTACAACACTAACCCATTAGATATATCAGTTGATAATTTTAATCCTACTGTTGGTGATAATATTACAATAACTATAACAGAATTGGGATTAGATCCTTCTTGGAATCCTATTTGGAATCCAGCAATAGGTGGAAAAGTAATTATTGGAGCAAATACATATGATCTTGATGTAAATGGCACATATTCTCTATTAATCTCTGATACTACTCAACTTGAGACAAAAGGACAAAAAGATGGTTTTATTGATACATCATCAATAACAATAATTCCATCACCAGCACCTACTCCAGAACCAGTACGCCATAGCTCAGGTGGAAGTTATATTTCTACTCAACCTATTGTGTCAAAGACCGTCTTTGACACAAGAAAAGCACTAAATTTTTTAATTTCACAACAAAAAGAAAATGGCTCTTTTGGTGAAGAATTATATACTGATTGGTCAACTATCGCTTTAATGAGTACTGATACATACCAAAATAATAAGATAAAATTAATCAAATATTATTCTTCTAATCAACCAATAGGTGATTCATTAACAGATTACGAAAGACGCGCAATAGCCTTAATGTCTTTAGGACTTAACCCATACAATACAAATGGTGAAAATTATATAAAAAAGATAGCCGATAGCTATGATGGACAACAATTTGGTGACTTAGAAAAAGATAATGATGATATTTTTGCCTTGATTGTCTTGCAAAATGCTGGATATACAGAAAATGAAAAAATAATAACTGATAGTATAAACCATATTTTAACTAAACAAAAAGAAAATGGTTCCTGGGATGAAAGTATAGATATGACTGGCGCTGCGATACAAGCGATAGCTATCTTTACTGAGGAAAATTTTCTTTTGCGAGGTGTCTCACAGGTTGACGAACCGAGAGGCAGCGCTCCGCTAGCAAGCGGAGACAGCGACCTCGGAAAAGAAAGATTTTTCTCTGTAAAGATACAGGATGCTCTTCTTAAAGCAAAAGAATTTTTAAAACAAAACCAAAAAGAAGATGGAGGGTTTGGGAATGTTTCTTCCACTTCTTGGGCAATCAGTGGAATCTTTGCACTATCTGAAAAACCTGAAGAGTGGAAAAAAAATAAAAAAAACCCGCTTGATTATTTAGCAGAAAACCAAGATACAGACGGAGGAATGAAAAACCCGCCTGGACTCGACGAAGCTGGCGAATATTTGCAAAATAAAATTTGGGAAACTGCCTATACTTTAACTGCATTATCTGGAAAAACCTGGAATCAAATAATGCAGAAATTTGAAAAGAAAGAAGAAATAATAACAAAAACAGAAAAAGAAGAATTAGAAAAGAAGATAGAAAAAATATTGGCTTTACTAGAAAATAAGAATAAGACTACAAAAATAATAAAGGTAGATATCCCGACTGAAATAAAAATTGAAGATAAAAATATTATAGACCCAAAGATAAACACTGCAAATGTGATAAATAGTTTAGAGAATAATAACGATAGAAACAAAAATAATTGGTTTAAGAATATATTACAGAAAATATTTACTATTTTTTAAATTCAATTATCTTCCCTGCTTTTATTTCTATCTTTTCTGCTTTTCTTAAATTTTTAAAAACAATTTTTGGTGCAATATTATAATGCTTTATTTTATCCAATTCCCTATCTATCTTCCAAAGATCTTTCTCTTCTACTTCCCAACATCTTCCAAAAATATTTAAATTCAATGGTTTAGAATAACTTCGTAAAGTTTTTTTACCATTATCTAAAAAATATTCATGAAAATATGACATTACTAATTCACGTATATTTTTATAAATTGGTTCACGATAGCGTAATACAGCATGGTTAGTCTTAGATAATGCCCCCCAAAATCCATTTACTTTAAATGGAGCCACTACGTGGTCATAATCATCTCCAGTAGCTTTTAAATGAAGAACAAATGGTTGGAAGCCATGCAAAGAAAGTATATATGCACCTAGAATAGCTCCCTCAGCACAATGTGCACTTCTTGTTCTTAGAACCATAATAGGTGATTTTAAAGTTTCTCCATTCTCACCACGACGAGCAGTTTTTTCAAAATTAAAACTTAAACTATTTAAAAAATCTTGCACTTTCGCTGGTGTATTTAATTTATGCATTAAAATTTTTTCTTTTTGAGTAAATTTGAGCATATCTATAATTATTTAAATCACTTTATTCAAATTCAGTTGTAGCAGGTGGTTTAGGAGTAAAATCAAAAAATACACGAACAATCTCAGAATGACGAGAAAGAGTACTAATAATTTCTTCACAAACTTCCTTTGGTAAATAAAAACCTTTTACTGTCATAAAATCTGTCGTTTCTACTGTTCGTACGACAAAAGAATAACCATATACTCGTCCATCCCCTTTTACTCCAACAGTTTTTGTACCTAATAATGCTACAACCGTCTGTGAAATTTTATTATATAAACCATATTTTTCAAGAATTTCTGTCACTTCTGCATCTGCTTCACGAACCATTTCTAAAAGTTCTGCTGTCACAGGAACTCCAATTATTCTTAAATAAAGTCCTGGACCAGGAAAAGGCTGCCTCTTAGATACAAGTTCATCTAACCCAAATTCATTGGCAAGTTCTCTAATTTCAAATTTAAAATAATCTGATAAAGGCATTATTTCTTTTAATCCTAAATCCAAATCAACATTATGATGGGTCTTTATTAAAACTGATTTACCACCACTACCAGATTCTATTAAATCTGTAGCAAGTGTACCTTGTATCATATAAGTTGCACCATATGATTTAGCAACTTCATGAAAAACTTCTCCATAGATGGTACGAAAAGTGGCACGTTTTGCTTCAGCATCTATTACCATTCCAATTTTATTTATAAATTTATTTTTATATTTCTCAATTATTTCTAAATTTAAATTTGCTTTTTGGGCTATGTTTTTTATTTTTTCAATCTCACCTTTTCGCATTCCACCAGTATCTATAAAAAAAGCCTTCAATTTATTTCCTAATGCAGGAGCAAGTATCGCAGCCAAAGTAGTCGAATCAACACCTCCAGAAACTCCAATAATAGCAATATCATTACCCAATTCTATTTTTGTATTCTTTCTAATTTCTTCTATCACATCTTTTCTAGAATAATCTTTCTCACAATTACAAATCCCTATGACAAAATTATTTAAAATAATATTTTCATCTTGAGTTTCTTCAACTTCAGGATGAAATTGAACTGCCCAAAGTTTCTTTTCTTCACATTCTATGGCTTCGATAACTTTACCGTCTTGAGATGTTGCTATTATTATAAAATCTTTTGGTGCTTTTTTAACAGAATCACCATGAGAAGACCATGCATTTATATTTTCTTTTAATTTTTCAAAAAGTTTACTCTTATTTTTAAAAGAAAAATTTATTTGTACTGGTCCATATGATTTGCCTTCTTTTTTTACTTCTATAGTATCTTTATCATTTATATAAGCAAGCCATTGCATACCATAACAAATACCAAGAATCGGTATATTTAAATTTACTATCTCTTTTGGTATTTTAGGCGCATCAATATCATAGACGCTAGAGCTTCCTCCAGACAAAATTATTCCTTTAGGTTTATTTACTTTTATCCATTCTAACGATTTTTCTGGAGGAAGAATAATAGAGTAAAAACCTAAATAACGTAGACTACGTCTAATTATTTGAGTGTATTGAGAACCTAAATCAATAATTAATATTTGAATTTTATTCTTTTCATTCATAATTGATAAATTGTATCATATTAAAAATCCCTTATACAAAAATCCCCAACTTAAAGTTGGGGATTTTTATTATTTCTTTTTTGCCTTTTTAGGCTTTTTTGTTTCTTTTTTATGCGTCATTCCTTTTGCCATAAAATATAAAAGTTAAACTAATAATCTTTTCAACTATTCAAATTAATTTTAAATACCCAAACTACTAAAAGAATCTACATAATTACTCAAAAAAGAAGGAAGAACAAAAGCTAATCCTACTAAAGGTAACACGACTCCCAAAACTGTAATCCAAATTATCATTAAAAAATATTTCCTCGTTTTTTCTACTGATTCATAAATCGCATCTATTTTTAATCCTTGTTCTTCTATCTTTTTGTTTAATTCTTGGTCCATCCCGTACAAAGTAAAAGAGTATTTTTTGCTTTTACTTTAATAAAATAATAATCAAAATTCTTTTCCCCGTAAAAACATATCACATAAACTTCGTACGGGATCCATTTCTTTATTATATCACATATCAACCACTAAAAGCTTAGTTAGGCTACGATGTCCATTCACTATTCGAACTTTTCCATTCTCTACTTTGAAATAATTCGCAACAATCTCAAGGACTTTCTTATTTGCCATATTTCGCTCCGCTTTTTCTTTAACAGAAATCTCAAAATGATCTTCATTTATTTTTTTAAATATTTCTTTCTTCGCATTAGGAGAAACTTTTACTCTTATATACATCCCGTACGAAATTCTATCATTATTTTTTCTGAAAGAATTTTTTTATTTAATAAGTATTTTCTGTTATTTCGTACGGGATACATAAATATAAAAACCTTCTAAATATTTATAGACTCATCTTTTTTATAAAAATAAACTACTAATAAGACAGTCATTAAAACAAAAAATATAGTGAAAGAAAACATAGGAATAGAAATATATCCACCAAATTCAGAAACCAATCTTTTAACACAAGATACTCCAGAAGCATCACAAGGCGCAGAATTTGGATTAAAATAATAAATATAATTTAAATATAGAGCATCTAACATCCCAACTAAAAGTAAAAATATAGAATACCAAAAAACATTTTTATCTTTACGAAACCATGCTATACCAAAAAGAAACATTTGTGGAAACAAAAATATTCTTTGAATCCAGCAATGAAAACAAGGAGCATAATTTAATATTTCTGAATAAAAAAGTGAAAATAATACTGAAAAAAATAAAAGAAAAAATGCTAAAATAATAAAATTTTTCTTTATAAAAGAAAGATATCTATTTTCTTTTGAAACAAAAAAAAGTAGAAATAAGGTAAAAACAGAAATAATCTGTAAGACGATAGTACCGATTCCTAAAGATATATTAAAGTAATGTACAAAATCACCCATAATTATTGAGCTTGGCTACTTGCTCCAGTTTGAACAGGCAAAGCAGTTGCCTCCCCTTCAGGAAGTGTACAAGAAGTTTTTTCAGCTAATTGTTCAAGTGGAATTTCTCCTGTTAATCGAGTTCCATCAGCAAATTCCCACGTCGGATAAGTAGTAATTTTTTTATCTATACATTCTTGTGTCTGTGAATTTCCATCTAAAGTAGAACATTCAACATAAGGTAAAAGTTTAACAGACGATTCAAACAATTTTTTTTGAGCCTGGCAATGTGTACACCAAAAAGCTCCATAAAAAACTGCACCCTTATCTTTTAAACATTGCGTAAAACTATCATATTTACCAGGAAAAGAAGTCACACTCGGAGACCTTAATAATACAGTTGCAATTGTTCCTAAAATTAAAAGTACAATTATTAAGATAAAAATATTTTTATTAGTCATATATTTTATATTAGCACATTAATAAATTTTGGTAAAAAGATGATGAGCCCAACTATAGACGCAGTAAATATAGCTAATATTACAGCTGCAGCCGCAACATCTTTCGTGTCACGAGCAAATGGATGATATTCTGGGGAGGTTAGGTCTATATCTATTTCAATAGCAGTATTAAAAGTTTCAGAAATTATCACAAAACCAATAGAAAAAATCAAAGCAATCCATTCAAAACTTGAAACTTTAAAAAGAAACCCTAAAAATATTACTATTATAACAGCACATACTAAAAGATAGAAATGCCTAGAAGTTTTATAAAAAACATACATACCCCTAAATGCATTTAGAAATCTATCACTAATTTTAACCTTATGCCAAGCTTTTATTTCCTTTTTTGAATCCATCCCATTAGAAATTTATACTAATTAATAATAATTAACTTTATATATTATTTAAAACTTATATTCTTCTTCAGTTATTTTTTTTCTTTTTTCTATTTCTTCGATATGCTTTAATTTTTCTTTTTCAAAAGCTTTAGAATCAAAACCATAATTTTCTATCATTCTGGAAGCGTGAATAGCTCCTAAGTAATGAGGCATTATCACAAAAGATGCTCCATATTTATAAAATTCTTGCGTATCTCTTATACTATGAGAAATAACAACAATTATTCCTTCTTTATTATGATTTCTATAATAAGAAATCAAATTTAAATTTGTTTCAAAATCTGGAATAGTAGATATTATTATTTTTGATTTAGAAATACGTATTTCCTCTAAAAAGTCTATATCGTCTGCATCTCCAAAACAACAAGGAATTTTATTTTTCTCTAATCTTCTTATGACCGAAGGATTAAAATCAATAACTAAATATTTAATATTCATTTTTTGAGCAACATTCACAAAATCATAACCAACTCTATCATAACCAAAAATTACCATATTATTTTCCTTATTTTCTTCTTCTTCATTTATGGTTATTTTTTTACCAAAATTAGAATTCAAAAATGATCTTAATTTTGAATATATTTCTTCTGAAAACATAAAGAAATATGTGGAACCTATAATGGTTATAATACCAACTAAGGTAATTAAGGAAACAAATTCTTTATTTAAATAACCTAAAGAATAACCTAAAGCAATAAGAATTAAAGAAAATTCACTTATTTGAGCCACAGTTAAGCCTGTCAAAAAAGAAGTTCTGTTTCTATAACCTAAAATATTCATAATTAAAAATACAATGATTGGATTACCTATCAAAACAAAAACAGAAAGTATCGTGGCAATATAAAAAATATTACTAAAATCAGTGAGAATTAATTGAGAACCAAGCATTATAAAAAATAATAAAATAAAGAAGTCTCTTAAAGGTTTCATTCTTGAACCGATTTCTTGAGAAAAAGGAGAAGAAGCTAATGCCACACCAGCAGCCAATGCTCCTATTTCTAAAGAAAAACCTAAAAAATGAAAAAGTGTGGCTAGTCCTGTTCCCCAAGCTATTGAAAAAATAAAAAGTAATTCTTGTGATTTTGCTAAGAAATCTAAAAATCTAGGTAAAATATATTTACTAATTAAATATAAAAATACAAAAAATACAAAACCCTTAGTTATAAGTAATAAAATATTTTGTGTTAAATTACCTTCTAGCAAAAAGGGAGAACCAGAAATAGACATAAAAAGCAAAATAATGGTAGCAATGATGTCTTGAACTAACAACATTCCAATAGAAACTTTTGCATAAGTTTTATTTAAATCATCTTTATCAGAAATAAGTTTTAAAACAATTATTGTACTACTAAATGTGAGAGCGATAGCACCTAAAGCAGCAGAGATTAAATTAAAACCTAAAAATTTTATAATAAAAAAACCAATAACAGAAGTAAAAATAACTTGTCCCACACCCGCAATAACGGAAACTTTACCTACTTCTCTTATAATATTTGGTTTAAGATTCAAACCTACTATAAAGAGCAAAATAGCAATACCAAATTTAGAAAATATTTCTATATAATCACTGGATTCAAATAAATTTAAGAAATAAGGGCCTATGATTATTCCACTTAAAATATAACCAACAATTAATGGTTGTTTAAGTATATGCATAATTACAGAGACTACAGTCGCTATCAAAATAATAAGCCCTATTTCTGTAAAAATATTCATTTAAATAAATTAATTATTAGTTGGTAATTCACAGCTACTTATTTCCGACAATTTTTCTAAACCTTGTTCCCCTGCATATTTTGTCCCATTTTTATCTATCCAAGTCGGGTAACCCTCTACACCCTTTTCGAGACATAAATTCGGATTTTCTGTACATTCAACATAAGGGACATATTTAAAAGAATCTTGAAAACGTGCTTTTTCTGCATTACAATGTGAACACCAGACAGCCCCGTACATAGTCAAATTTTCGGATGCTAGACATTGTGCAAAAATATCATACTTTCCTGAATCGATTGGTCCATCAGATGATCGAAGTAATACAGTTGCAATTGTTCCTAAAATTAAAAGACCTATTATTAAAAAGAAAATATTTTTTTGATTCATTTTTTAAAATTCGTAATTCCTGCCTACCGGCAGGCAGGCGTAATTGATAATTCGTAATTGATTCTATTCATCACAACAATCAACAAGTTTACCCATAATATCATCAAAAGTCATAGGTTTTTCTTTTTCTAAACTATTTTTAACATCTGGTATATTAATAATCTTTAACCTAAGTCCAAAAAACAAATTATAAGCCTTGTATGCGAAAGTGAATAATTGTTTTGCCTCTTCTATTTTACCATCTCCTTGTAATTTTGTACCGACTTCCATAAGTCGCATCGTCGTTCCAAGCAAATGTTTAGAAATACACCAACTTTCAGCCTCTGTCTTGTCTATCATTCGAGCCAAAAGTACTTTACGCATCTCTCGTACTTCACTTAACATTTCATAATATTCATCTTTGCCCGTTTTTGCTCCAGAAAAAAAGAAATGCTCTTCTAGACTTATCAAATTCATAACAGCAATACTTAAATCTTCTTCAGTAGATAAATCAACACCTCTATTCTCTTTCAAAGAAGCTATCTTTTTCTGAAGTTCCTCAAAACTCATTAATTTTAGATCTTGTGACATAATATTATTTTAAAATTGTAGAAATTTGCTTTTTAGAATGGTCTGGCCGGGGTTCGGGGCCCCGGAGAACCGAGGACCTTATAAAAAGTAAATTCCTACAATTTTACATTAAATTATAATAAAAACATAATTATACCAAAAGCGACCAAAATAAGTAATAATACTACCCTAGCCTTTTTCGTTTCTAATCTGCGTAATCTATCTATCTTCTCCATCATAATTTTATTTGTAGTAAACAAAAGTACGAGAATAAGTGGTAAAACAAAGACTATATTATAAATAATCAAATACCAAAAACCCTTCCAGAAATTTGCATAATCATGAAGTAAAGTCAAAACAAAAAGATAAGGACCTCCAGTGCATGGAAATTCAAACATAGCAACTAATGCACCTAACACAAAAAAAGCTGGAATAGAACCTTTACTTATAACTTTCGCTAAAGTCCCGTGCGTACTTTCAGGTATTTTTAATTTAATTGGAAAACTTGGGAAAAATTCATTTGTCAAACCAATAAAACTATAAAGCAATAATATAACTGCTCCTATCTTCGCCATTATATTTGGAACATTAAAAAAACTAAGAGCTTGAAGAGCCCCTAATCCTATTAATGTATAAATAATAGCAATAGCCAAGATATATACTCCCCCCGATATTAAAATAAATTTTCTACTTTTATTTAAGCTAAATAAAAATGCCATTGTCAAAAATAATACAGATATAGCACAAGGATTAATACTATCTATCAATGCTGAAACCATAATGACTGGCAAAAAAAATCCCTGCCCATTTGTAGCCAAAAAGCTTGAAAACATATAGTTATATTAACATAAAAAATCTCAAAAACCAAAAATTTTTGTTTTTAAGATTTTTTATACCTACTGATACTGAATATACAAAGGCTGAGGATTCAATTTTAATAAATCATTCGGTGTCATTAAAGTTGTCCCTTTATCTAAAACATCATTTTTGTAAAATAATTTGAAACCAGTAAATTGGACAGGTTCTTTATAGACAAATTGTTTATATGTATTTATTTTTTTAGCTGCTCCTCCCCAACCATCCATATGCATCACTATTTGCACCTCCGGTAATGTTTTAATATTTTGATAATTAGTTATCATTTTTTGTGTATATCTATGAATTACTAAAATTTTTGGTGTTAAATTATTTTCTTTTACAATTTTCGCCATAAACTCTGCTGCAAAATTTATATCCGTAGCATCGAATGTCCCCACAACTTTCCCTGGTCTTATTCCTGTTTTCATAGAAAATTCTGCATCAATCCCTAGATGAACATTCGGCAATTTCAAATACTTTTCAAGCAATGGTACTTCCGTTTGCAAATTACTAAAACCAACTTGAATATCTAAAAAAACAATAGCATTAATTTTCTCTGCTATTTTCAAAACTTTATCTATTTCCTTATCGGGCATCCTAGCTCTATATTTACCATCTTGTCCTGCACTTCCCTGTGCTACGACTGCAATATAATGAAGTGCTGGTACGACTGGAGTAAAAGGATCTGCAGTATTCCATTTTTTAACTTCAACATCCAATCTTCTAAGCATTTCACTTTCTTCATATTCTCCCAAGACTCCCATTTTCTTAGAATATAAATTCCCATAATAAGCAATAATTCGATTAAAAGGTAAAATAGCTCCATCATTTGGATAAACAGTTTTTACAGGCCAAAGATGAGATTTTATTGGTTGTGGAGACAGAGGAACTTTAGTAGTTTTAGTTATTGATTTACCATTCTTATCTGTTTCAACAGTTTTGACGGTTTCATAAACGATCTTGTCTGGTGGATTATTTGCTATTTCATTTATTTTTTTATCATAAGCCACAGTGTCTAGGGGTGAAATAGTAGGTTCTTTTTTTTCTTCAAGTTTTGTTATGACATCTTTTATATTATTAGAAACAGTACTGCTAAGAAATTCTGGAGTCACAAAAAATAAAACAAGGACAAACAATAAAATTACAAAAAACCAAAAGTGTGTACTTCTAAACGTACTTTTTATTTTCAGAAAAATATTATCCTTCATTAAAGTAGAGTATACCAAAGTTTTGACACTTTCACACTTTTTTGGTTAAAGGAAACTAAAATAAAAAACTTGAAGTATTAGGCAATTTCATCTATAATAGAGGTCTTAATATCTAACCTTTCTATTAATAGAAAGAAAAAATAAAAAATCATGCAAAACCCATTTCAAAACGCAATGTCTCAATTAGACA
>Ga0210057_1002939_pt1 | contig 23849 bp, 25 predicted proteins | sample CryGeyCG2114_010_2_FD_183968 | JGI IMG/M metagenome (GOLD analysis project Ga0210057, IMG submission 183968) | Groundwater microbial communities from aquifer - Crystal Geyser CG10_big_fil_rev_8/21/14_0.10 (SPAdes) (version 2) | ecosystem: Environmental > Aquatic > Deep subsurface > Groundwater ...
AGAACTATACTTCTGCAAATTGTTACGTGTTATGTGTACCATGCGCTATGAAAACGCCACAACAATCATATCCAAAACTCGCAAAAGCACTGGGTATTTCCAATGTCTACTTAAAACGTGAAGATCAACATCCATACGGTTCGCACAAAGGAAGATCTATTCCCCACATGATAAAAACATACCTAAAGCGTGACGGCATACGCAGTTTTGTGATATCGAGTTCTGGAAATGCTGCACTTGCTGCTATCAAAATGGCAAAAAAACATAATCAAAATAATCCAGAAAAAAAAATAAAATTGTATGTATACATAGGAAAAAAAATTTCAAGCAAGAAATTCAATATACTGCAAGAAGAAATTGGAAATTTACAAATGGAAATTAGTTTACAGCAGGGAGAACGTCCGAAACAAGAGGCATTCCTAGCTGGAAAGGAAGAAGGAACTGTTTTTTTGCGCCAATCAACGGACGACCTTGCGCTCGAGGGCTACACTGAGCTTGCAAAGGAAATATACAACATACCAGACCTCGTTGCGGTTTTTGTTCCCACATCTTCTGGAACCACAGTGCAAGCAATAGCAGAATGTTTTAGTGCAAGAAAACATATTCCACAAATTCACATTGTTCAGACAGAGGCATGCCATCCAATTGCAAAGGCACTTGGGAAAGAAAGCAAAAATATAGAACATTCTATTGCTAATGCTATTGTCGACAATGTCGCGCATCGAACACAAACCGTTGTTGGTGCAGTAAAAAAGACAGACGGAACAGCGTGGATTCCAACTGATGAGGAAATTATCACTGCACAAAAACTCGTTAAAGAAACAACAGGCATCGATATTTCACCAAACAGTGCGCTCTCAATTGCCGGATTACAAAACGCCCTTGCTGAGGGGCGTGTATTTGATGGGGCTGTTGTGTGTTTGATCACTGGTGCGTAGTTAAGACGCTCTTACAATGGAAACACAGATTTAACGGATGAAACAGATTTGAATTGTACAAACTAGCCTATCAAGGCTACTTTTATATTTCTAGCACTGTCTTATCTCCAATAATCATCTTGTGACCTTCTGCCTTTCCAGGCACATGCGTCAGACGTACATTTTTGCCGATAATACTTTCAGAAATATGCATCGGTACATGAATTTCTGTATTGTCTAAAATAATAGCATTTGAAATTTCTGCATCTTTTATAGAGCATCCTTGACTGAGGGTCACGTGTGGCCCAATTGTCGCGTTTTCTAGCACGCAGTTCTCTCCTATAATGACAGGCCCCTCAATACGGACGTTCTTTCCTATCTGTGCACCGATACCAACGTGTACCAGACCTTCTACTGTCGCTGTAGAATCCATGCTCACGCCTGGTGGCACTGTTTCTGGTTCCAGTTGTTCAAGCAAGAGTCTATTTGCCATGAGCAAATCTTCGGCCTTACCAGTATCTCGCCACCATCCAGTGATTTCTTTAAACCCGACATTCTTTCCATTCTTCAAAAAATACGAATGGATACTTGAAATTTCATATTCCCCACGTGCACTTTTTTCTATATTGTCAAAGGCGTCAAAAAAAATCTTCGGGCCATATAAATAAATCCCCGTAACAGCAAAATTATTTGGAGGATCACTTGGTTTTTCGAGCACATCAATCAATGTCTTCCCGTCATCAGCAAACACCGGCACCCCAAATGAACGGGCATCATCGACTTCAGAAAGGGCAAGCATACAGTCAACACCGCTTTCGGAAAATTCGTCAAACATTTCTTTCAAACTTCCAAGCAGAACATTATCCGAGAGATAGAACATGAATGGCTCATCACCAATAAATTTCTTTGCCTCGTTCACGACATGGGCAATGCCTTGAGGCCCGCCTGTCTGTTCAAAAAACGTAATACTGATTCCCCAGTGCCCCCCATCACCAATGGCTTTTTGAAGTTCGTCTTCTCCTGGATTTACATTGATAAAAATTTCTGTCACACCTGCTTCCGTAGCCTTTTCAATGGCATGAAAAATCATCGGCTTTTTTGCAAGCGGAAGCAAATGCTTGTTGATTGTCGTTGTAATAGGATGAAGACGTGTTGCTCGTCCACCGCCAGTGAGAATTGCTTTTTTGATACGCATAGTAAGTTCAGATAGAACACGGATTTAACAGATGAAACGGATTAAAACTGATCTGTTCTAATCCGTTTCATCTGTTAAATCCGTGTTCCTATTGTAAAAACACCTTTTTTAGTTACCACCAAATCAATCCCTTCACCACAATCCAATAGTACACTGCCAACACAGGATTTCCAACATAGTTTACAATTGGTCTGTCGACTGATGCATCCTGAAAATGAATACAAGACTGCGCATGCTTCAACAATTCTCTGTCCCCAACGGTTCGCGTCTTCTGAATATTTTTACGCTTTTTAAGCCATAGTTTCCAGTTCTCTTTTTTCATCCAGTATGCATACACCTTTTTATGCTCTGGAAGCCACCCCCCCAAAACCGCAAAGGCCCAAAGACCAAGCTCCATGGCAATGAGCATCGGAAGAAGGACGACAAACGTCGGAATCTTATAGTACATGAGCATCACAGCAATTCGATTTCTCTCCATCCAATAGAATTTTTGAATACTCCGACCAAATTGATACTTGTGATAAAACACAGAGTCCCTGATGAGCACAATACGATATCCTACTGTTCGAAGTCTGAGAGACCATTCGAGATCTTCGTGATACATAAAGAAATCACAATCCCACATGCCATACTTCCGAATCAGATCAGCCCGAACCACGAGTGCCGCGCCACTCGCATAGTCCACTTCTTTTACTGCTGGAAGATGAAGATCTTTTACTGGCGTTCGATATTGATCACAATATCCAAATCCGAGATACTGATAGGAATTACCGGTACTATTCACAAGATGTGTCTCAGGATGAAGAAGCATGAGCGACTGTGCCGCACCAATCGTAGGATCGTTTTCAAATGCTTCCATAATCGGTTCGAGCGAATTGGACGCCATAAATCCATCGTTGTTGTGATAAAACACATAGTCACACCCGTGTTCGAGCGCCCACTCAGTCCCGACATTATTCCCTGGCCCAAATCCGATATTTTCTTTTTGCGACAATACGGTGACACGTGGCAGTTCCTTTTCAGAAAGTGGCATGACCGTGTCGTCGATATAATGTGTAAAGAGGCCTTCATCAGAGGTTGGATTGACAACAATAATAAGCTCAATCTTTTCGTGCGGATATGTCAATTTTTTTATAGCAGAAACCATATCATCAACGTATGATTCGTTGTGATAATAGAGAAGATATATAATGCCGATTTTTGGAGACTCCTTCATATATTATATTTTGGCCCTTGTATAATACTTGTTATTACCACGCCATTTCCACAAAAACTTTACCCAGCTCACCGCATGGATACGAGCAAGTTTATTTTTAAACAATGCCTTACATATACCTGAAACTTTTGCAGACCCTCGTCCATGGGCATGTTTGATTACTACATCATGCACATAGTACACAGGCCAACCTGCCTCCCACATTCGTCGACACCAGTCCGCATCCTCGAGATACATGAAATATCGTTCGTCAAACCATCCAAGCTGATCGACGACCTCCTTACGCACAACCATAGCAGCACCCAATATCCAATCTACAGGCATTGTTTTTTGATGATCAAAATCTTTCATTTCCAGTTTGTCTGCATGCTTTTTTACCCATGCGTACTTCTCATCAAAATGAATTTGTTTCAGTGGCTTGATAAGGATGGAAGGGAGATCAAATCGATAGCAGGTATACTGCAATGACCCGTCTAAATTCAAAAGTTTTGGTCCTATACACCCCACCTTTGGGTGGTCGTCCATATATCGAACAAGACGTTCGACCACATGCGTCTCTTCAGGAATAATGGTATCGCAATTTAGGGCAAGATAATATCTCGCTTCTATCGTTTTGAAACCAATAGTATTTCCTTGTCCAAATCCAACATTCCCGCCACAATCCACATATTGGACAGTAGGATAATACGTCGCTAGATACTCTCGAAGTCCATCTTTATTTTCAGAATTATCTGCAACAGTAATCTGCACATCATACGGACACTGTGCTATATCTTTGATTACAGAAGAGAGTGCATTCTCCAAATGGTTCTTCATGTAATAATTTAAAAATACTATGTGTATGTCTTTCATATATATAATTATCTCCACCACACGCGCATCTCCATCCACGAAATCTTTCTTTTTGAAATAATCTCTTTTCGCTTCTGCTGTATTGTTTTGCGAAGACTCAGAATCTCTTTCAATCCTTTCAACACCGGTCTATCGAACAACAAAAACCATACAAGCTTCTTTAATTCATACCATTTGATAAACACTGCGTCAAGAAGCCAATTTTGCCAATACTCATTTTTGTACAGTGTCATCAGATGATTCTTGTAGCTATGATACTTTACCCAGCTTAACTGTTGTTTCTTATTTTTCGCCGCGACAACGTCCCCCATTTTTTCCTGTCCTTGAGCCGACCGGTCATGATATGACACAGTGTTCAAGAGTGTATACGCTCGAAAGCCTGCACTGCGCAGCCGGAATGCCAGATCCACATCCTCCTTGTATGCATGATATGAATTGTCAAGAAATGTTCCATCTTCAAACGCAACATAGTCGAGTGCCGATCGCCGAAACAAAGGAAATGCTCCTGATACCCCAAATACTTCAAGCGCCACTCCTTCATTCTTAAACCGCTCTGCCCGGAATGACAGATGCATCTTCGGTTTCACGTCCGCCCACTTCTTGCCGGTATATTTTTCAATAACCCGACGATTCCGAAATACTTTCAATCCAAGAGAGTCGATTTGGTCCGTGAAACTATCCTGTAGCCTGTAGCCTGTAGCCTGTAGCCTATCAAAATTCCACTTCATAAGCCGTGGACTCACCACAGCCACATCATCATGAGTCTCAAGAAACTGAACCATATTCGCAAACGCATCCGGCATGAGATACATGTCTTGATTGAGAAGCAAGATGTACTCTACGGACGACGGACGACGGTCTACAATTTTTTTGAAAAGCATGTTGTGGCCACCGGCAAATCCATAGTTTTCTTTACTTTCAGTAAACACTACATCTACACCGCCTCCCGTAGTCTGTAGTCTGTCGTCTATGAGCTCTTTCTTCATGGCTTGAACAGTGCTATCAGCAGAACCATTATCAAGGATACAAAGCTCCCAATCCAAAAACCTCTGCTTCCTCAGCGATTCAAAAAGATACGGGATATATTTCGCGCCGTTCCATGTGACGAGTTGTACGGTTAATTTCTTCATATAAAATAAGTCTGTCAGGTGAAGCGTTATTCTCATCTACATATCCACCTTTGGTAAATTGAACATTTGATATGCGATACGACTAAATTCTCTCCAATCTAAATGTTTTATCTTATCAATACTTTCTTTAAGCTCTGCCAACTTCGTGTCAAATTCTTCTTGTGTTTCGCAATTATCATAGTAAGAAAACAGTCTTTCCTCACTCATCTCTGTTCCATCTTCTAAAACATTATCCACGCCAGAACCTATATTTCTATAAAATGAATCTCTCTTATCGTTAGGTTTTCGATTTGGGTTTGGTCTGCTAGGTCGATGTGCTTTCGGTAATCTTCCATCTGCATTGCGGGTGCTCATCATGGCTTGAGCAATGTACTTCTTTTCGAAGTCAGAAAATACAGTATTCCACCCCCCCCCTTCAATATAAGACTTAAAACTTCTCATGTAATCAAAGTTTCCGTGTAGTCCAGTCCATAAAAAAAATAGGTTCTGCATCATCACATTACCTCTCGACAAGCGGAAACTCTCTGTCACAAAAGAAATAAAAGATTCACGAGAAACTGTATCACCAGGCTTGTAATCGACTATATCTTCTTTTGTACTGGGGGCTTTCGATGGATCAAAGTCTTCTTCAGACAAAAAATACCGCTGGGGTTCTCCTGCGTCTCGCATGTCTGCTGGTGGAATATCCGGACGAGGTCCGGTATTTGATTCTGGCATATAAAAGGATTTCATGTAATAATATGTATTGTATAGCACACGGATGACACGGATCCAATAGATCTACACAGATATATCCATTCAATCTGTGTCATCCCTGCCTGCCGGTAGGCAGGCGTGTGTTATTACATACTCCGCTGTCTGTGTAGTGTATCATTCACCCACGCAAGCCCAACCCCAACCGGCCGCAACAACCCAATCCACATCCACACATACCATGGATGCCATTTTTTGAAGTACACAAGCATACTCTTCGTAAACTGCTTCTGCTTCCACAGCGTTGTGCGTTTTTTGAAACTCTGTCCCACATAATCAACACACTGAATCACAGGCGTATACACAACGCGATAGCCATGCCGCTCGGCCTCTCGGCAGATATCAACATCCTCGTACCAAATAAAAAATCTTGGATCAAACGCCCAGCCGGTCTTGTCCAAAAACTCTCGTCGCATGAGCATGAATGATCCACGAATAGAATCAACGTCTTGTTCAGCGTCCGGATCCATATCTCGCATGTGGTAGTGATTGAGGAGCGATGGAAACACGTGCGGGATCTTCAAAATCAACGCAAGCTGCTCCCAGAGTTTCGGCAATCGACGTGGTGAGGCATCCCAGACAAAGTTCCCCTCTCTGTCTACGAGCTTCACGCTGACAATCCCGACATCTTCGTGTTGCTTCATCCAATCAAGAATCCTATCAAGACTGCCCGGTTCAACACGCATATCAGGATTAAGAAAGAGCACATACTCCCCTTTTGAGATTTCCAGCCCTTGATTATTCGCCGCACCAAATCCTTTATTTTCATCATTGGCAATGATTTGTACAGACAGATTGCTATCTGTCTCTCCCAAAACTTGCACATACTCCACCGTCCCATCAGTCGATCCATTATCCACCACAATCTCCTCGCACGTAATATCTCTACATCCGGCAAAAACAGAGCGAATCTGCTCATCAATTTGCTCTTTTGAATTCCATGTGACAGTGATAACTGAGAGGTTCATAGTGAAACTGCGTGGATGCAGTCTTTATGTAGTGCGGGTACTATAGCGGATTTATGGAGTAAATTCAAGTAAAAAAACACCATTCTCATGGTATCCTTTTATGTGTTTCCTCTTATCATCCCAGTCTTCAAACGCCGAGGCTATACATATTTTCATTACATATGATTGATCTGAATAGAGCTACCGCCTTCTCCATCCAGACCAATCACGTAGGAAGTCATAAATAATAGGAGCGACGACTCCTAAGTCTTGGGCACCGCGTCCCCTCCTGAGCGAGGACGAGGTCCGTGCCCATACAATTTGGGCATTTGTGAGGACCAACCACCTCACTCTCCAGAAAGAGAGCCTAGAGCGCGCACTGGGTGCAACAGAAGTCCCCGCACCCATTACACTTCACCATCTCTTCGCAAACGTGAGCGATCATGTCCGCCTCCTAAGCCACTGAACATGTTAGAGACAACATATTTGGAAAAACATGTCAAGCCCGCATTCTGTCATGCCAAATACAACACTGGGATGAAAATTCGTGAAGAGTAAATATGTGAATAGTTAAAACAAAAAGGTGCATAAAAAACGACCTATCAAGGCCGTTCTCTATATTCTGTGGTTATCACTATGTGTGAAACGCCAATCCTTCCAAATAGGCAATTTCCTCTGTAGACCCTATCTTTTGACGCCGAAAAATCTCAATAACTTTTTCTTTAAATTGCGTATCTCGTCTTCGTGCTTCATCAAGCTTTTTGAAAAGGTCTGTGTGATATTCTGAGAGTTTTCTATCAATATAGTCTTTTAAATTATGTTCAAGAATTGCATTATTTTCTTTGATCATTTCACCCATTTTTGGGATAAGAAACGTATCAATATATTCCAAAAGCAACCCAAGGGTTACAGGCTTGCCCCATTAATCTTTATGCTGTTCTTGAAAATTATTCATATAGAAGTAATATAAAACAGACAATTTTGTATGTCAAACAGTACCAAGTAGATACTCCCGCAACGCCTCCTGCCATCCTCGCTGTAATGGCATCTTTGTATTTCGAAGCATACTAAAAGAAGGACGTTTCGCAGGTCGAGTATAGGCATTACCAGAAACTGGTGTCACCTTTACTGAAAGATTCAGAATATGAAAAATTTCTTTCGCAAATTCATACCATGTGCAGGCACCGTCATTCGCTCCATGATAGATACCGTACGGTTTTTCTTCTTCTATTATTCTACGTGTAAATGATGCGATGTCTGGTGCATAGGTAGGACATGAGACTTCTTCATCCACAACAGTCAACTCAGTCTTTCCCCCCTCTGTAGCGAGCCAGCGTATTGTATCAACAAAACTTTTTTTTGATCCCTCGCTCACTCCTGGAATACCAAACAATCTGGATAACCGAATCATGTAATACTTCTCTCCATGAGACTGAACTTGCTCCTCTCCCAGTCGTTTTGTCTCGCCGTATTTGTTCACATGTGTTCCTACAAATTCATCTTCTGTATAGCCAGCTTCTTTTGTACCTGGAAAAATATAATCACTCGAGTAATGAACAAATATAATATTGCGACGTGAACATAGCTCTGTAAGCTGACCTGGCGCTGCCCCATTAATCATCATTGCTCGCTCGTACGCTTCTTCTGATTCTCCTATATCATCAACAGCATTGTACGCTGCCGTATTCAGGACAATATCAGGCATCGTAGTATCAAAAAACGCTCGTGACGCCTCCTCGTTTGTAATATCAAAATCAGATCGGTCAGCACTGACAACGTTGTACCCATGTTCACGAAATTCATGAACCATTGCCCCACCGAGCATACCATGTGCGCCGAGAATAAGAATTTTTTTATTCATATAAATTATTCGCCTATACGTGCTCGGTACTCGACAACATATGTATTATAATCTTCGACATAATCACTTCGATCAGGAAAATAATTAGTCGAAGATAAAGCCATAAGCACACAATCTTTCGAGGGATGAGAAAATCCATGCCAGACAAAATTTGGAACGTATACCACACTTCCTTCTGGAAAGGCTATTTCCTCTTTTCCATTTCCTCTATCAATGATAATTGTAGATGACCCCTGTACCTGGATAAATACTTCTTCTTCGACAATGTGACAATGTTCGCCTGTCTGTACACCATCCTCAAATTTGATAATGTAATACATGCGTTTCACCTCAAATGGTGCGACATCTTTAAATTCTACAGGCGTGAGACTATACCCTTTGCCGGAAAATGTTTTGAGCTCCCACTGTTTGAATACTTTTTCCATACAAATAAAAATTACGACGTAGCACTTTTCATTTTTTCTTCTGATCTCTCGAGTGTCTTTTGAAAGACATTCATATCATCCTGCTTTTTCCCCCACAGATGTTCCACCCAGTCGGTATTCTCTTTGTACCACTGAATTGTTTCCTCGAGACCCTGTCGAAATTTGTCTTCGGTGTACTCGGGTTTCCATCCCAATGCTTTTATTTTTGTCGCATCAATCGCGTATCGTCGATCATGACCTGGTCTATCAGTCACGTATTCAATGAGATCTTCACCAAGACCCATAATATCGAGGATTATTTTTGTAATTTCAAGATTATTTCGCTCGTTATCCACACCGATATTATAGACACCCCCAGGTTCACCTTTATGTAAGAGCAGATCGAGCGCTGTCGTATGATCACGGACATGAATCCAATCGCGGACATTCAATCCATCTCCATACACTGGGACTTTTTCTCCTTTCATGAGTCGAAATACAAAAAATGGAATAACCTTTTCTGGAAATTGATACGGACCGTAATTGTTAGAACAATGGGTTACAACCACTGGTACGCCGTGTGTGACATGGTATGCTCGGCACATCAGATCTCCCCCTGCTTTTGCTGCCGCATACGGCATATTTGGCGCAATCGGTGTATCTTCGGTAAATAAATCGGTACTGTCGAGTGACAGTGAGCCGTACACTTCATCCGTTGACACATTTACAAATTTTTTAATCTCATTCGTTCGGACTGCATCGAGGAGCATCTGAACACCAAGTGTGTTCGTTAAAACGAAATCTTTGCACCCACCATGGATAGACCGATCCACATGAGTCTCTGCAGCAAAATTGATAACATATGTAATTTTATGATCGTGCATCACAATATTGAGATGATCAAGATCAATGATATCTCCTTCAACAAATGTATAGTGTGTATTATGTTCAATCGCACGATGATTTTCAAGATTCCCGGCGTATGTAAGTTTGTCGTAATTCACAATATGATACTCAGGATGCACTTCAAGCATATAATGAATGAAGTTTGACCCAATAAACCCAGCACCTCCACAGACAAGAATATTCATATAAAAAATTTGTTATATTGAACACATAGTATCATGCAAATACATGTGGCTCAAGTTTCAAGAAAACACTTGATACTGTTTATCATCGCCATGATCATTAAGGGGTCTGTCAGAAAAGGCAACTACCACACTGTCCGTGGCATCCATGTTTTTCATAGCAAATGCGACGTTTGGAGGAACATTTACAATCCCGTCCTGCGAATCCATGACAAATTCTTTTTCTTCAGTGCCGTCAGGTCGAACAAACTTTGCGAGAACTTTTCCTATCTGGACAAAAAAAACAAGATTTGTTTCTGTAAGGTAGACATTTCCTACCGTTGCATGTGGTCGTACGATAATTCGAGAAATATATACCTCCCACACGCACAGACTCCAGCACACGTGTCGGACGTTTTTCATCCTTATGAAATGTATATTTTGTGATAAACGGTTTTTTTTCCATACCTTACTCATGAGTAACAAGAGAAAGAATCTTTTTTCGTGCTAGCATCCATGCCGCAATAGTCGGTCCATCCCAAATATCACCACGGGCGATCATATCTTCGAGTTCGTCCGGGCGACGATACAATACTTCAATATCCTCTGTCTGTTCTGTTGTCTGCTCTCCAGGCACGTCAACGATACGTGCAATAAATACATGGGCTTCATTTTTATCCATCCCGTTTGATGGTTCAAATGTGGCAACCTTTGTGAGTTCTTCTGCCTCACACCCTGTCTCCTCCCTCAATTCTCGTGATGCTGACTCGGCAGGAGTCTCACCTTCATCAATACCTCCTGCAGGAAATTCGATACTTTGTTTGTCTTGTAAATATCGGTGTTGAAGTGTGAGAACAAGTCGCCCATCAGGAAAAAATGGAATAATTTTTACCATTCCACGAGATTCACTGTAATAATAATTCCCCACACCCCCACCAGGCGTTTCATAGGTATCGTGTTTGTATGAAAACCACGGATTCTCATGAACCACTTCTTCAGACAATTTTTTAAGATGTTTTGGCATATATGTTTGTCATGTAACATGAAACACGTAGCATACACGAATGTGTGACATATAGTAAAAGAATACAAAAACAGTATTACAGAAATAACTTTGATACTTCTTCAACAGACATATCTCCTGGGTGATTCACAATGCCATGTATGTTACTTCCACCATCACCATTCCAACGTGGTATGATATGAATATGCAAATGTGGAACCGCCTGCCCCCCAGCTTCTCCATGATTCCAACCGATGTTGAATCCATCCGGTTGTAGTATTTTTTCCAATGTCTCTGTCGCTCGCTCCACTGCTGGAAGTAATGCTTTCAACAATTCTTCATTCAAATCAAAAATTGTTTCGGCATGTACTTTTGGAATAACCACTGTGTGTCCTTTTGCACGTGGCTGAATATCGAGAAAAGCAAGCGTCTGACTGTCTTCATAGACAGTGTAGTTTGGAATTTCTTTTGCAACTATCTTACAAAAAATACAGTCTTTCATATACAAAATGTTATGTCTCAAATGTGAATTCTTTTATTTCATCGCTTCCAAACAACTCATCATTCCAAAATTTTATATATGTTGGTTCAATAATCCACACCGCCGATTGATGTTCAGGATCTTGTATCCAATCAACCGTAATACGATCGGCAAACTCTGGAAAATGGAGATTGTGGAGATGGACACCGGTAATTATCTCCTCATCATTTTTCGCAACTCTGCAGTTTCCTATCCCTTGAACAGCTTTTCTGTCTTTGTAATCCCCTGCATTGTACCACGAAACACTAAAGGCAATAGCTGGATTGGAGAGAATATATTGACTATGCTTCGTCTTCTTGTTTGAAATAAAGTACAGTCTAAAATTCTTGTCCACACCATAATAGACACTACATATCCATGGCTGTTCTGATGCCAACGCTATGGTGACAAGTCTTTGTGATTCTAAAAACGATAATAATGCATTCATATGACATAGTATCTCTCATACATTTATAGTCTATCTTATCGAGAATCAATATTCAAGCTCCCTGCACTATCGTCCTTCACTGTCCACAACAAAAACCCTGAATATCGAATCGGTTCAGCAGAAGAAAAAGAGGTAATGCGTGCTTCTTCTCCCTCAGATACATCATCTGCAGGGAGCGCTACAATACATCGTTCTTTTTTTGACACAGCAAACATGTCATGTATCGTCGATGTGGTAACCACCCCGTGAAGAAACGTGTCATACAACGATATACGTTCCTCCTGCCCAAACTGATACCCAATGGGAAAATTCCCCCCGACAATGCTCCCGGAAGACAACGCTTCGAGTGGAAGCAACACCCACGTATCCGCAAGAATACAGATATTCACCCCGAACAACGGAGAAAAATGTTTCAAAAGTGGCGTTCCTTCTCCTGTATCAGATATGTATTGTTGTAGAGAGATGGGCTTTGAACTATCTTGAATTTCGTTCAGGATAAATTCAGAAATTGCAAACTCATCAACACTCACGACTCGCATATCGGGTCCGGACATATATGTTGCCATACTGAACCACGATACGACGAAAAGGATACAAAGCGCGATACTTCGTCTCAAAAATACTGTTGAAAAGCGAACACGATGAAACAATGAACATATACTCACACAGACAAATAGCAATATGAGTACACTGAGAAATGGATCGAGTCTACGAACAAACAGCCTGTCACCGGAGAGCAAAAACCAACCAATCACGTACCCACCCATAAGTGAAACGGCTATCCATGCCGGGACGAGGAACCGAAGGGGACGTCGTTCTTTTGCATATATATATATTCCGGACAGTGCGCTCACCCACAACACTATCATACACGGAATAATCCACCATCGCCACGATGTAAAGAGAGACGAAACAAATGCATAATCCGGTGTATGATTAAAAAAGAGATTACCACTCGCAATATCATGCGGTCGGATAGCACTCGCGTACAACCAACCGGACAACTCGCCGATTACTTGTCTTCCAACATATAGTACTGATATGTTGGCTGAGAGGTGACTTGTCCCAGCGAGAAGCTCAATTGATGGAATGATACAGATGCCAAGTACGGTCAACAAAAATACCAGTGACCAACCAACACGCCGTGATCGCGCGTACTGACTGATAGCACGCAAAGACCACGTACCGAGTATGACAAAGAGCATGAGAAGCACACCCAGTGCGTATCCGAACAACATCAATACAAAAAATATGGCACATAGCCCACCTTGTACCGTACGCAATGTTCCAAGATACTGAAGCCACAGCATGAGCACAAAGAAAAATGACAATACTGCAAGACTGACCGGGAGCGTCAATGCGCCAAGTGCTTGTAATGGAAAGGCCATGAATGAGAGCCACGCCAAGACCAACCCGCCACGCCACGACCGAAAGACAATTCGTCCGATACGAAACAGGATGAGGGGAAAGAGAAGCGACCAAAGCACTGGCATTAGCCAGATATTGATTGTGTACAGTGATATACCTGTCACTTGATTAACAATCACTGCAAGAGACCAGAATTGCCCGTAGGTATACTTCTGAGGAATGAGAACCGCCTCCGGAAGATCTATACCCCCCACTTCTCGCCATCGTGCCTGGTCTCCAAAAAGCACCGGCTGTACAATCTCTCCTTGTGTAAGCCGGGACTCAACCGCAATATGTCGCCACACATCACCGCCCCATGGAAGTTCGTGTGAAAGAGGAAGGTAGAGATGCAACAAAAAACTATGCATGAGAAGAAGCACGAGTACCTGTGTTGTTTTTTGTTTTGAAAAAATAAGAAACCCAAGCACCACGCTGAGTACAAACAAAAGTGGCGCTATCCATATACTCAGTGATTGCCATGGCGAGAACAATGTATCTATCCCATGCGCCCGAAAAAACAAACACACCGACACGATCCAGCCACTGATATATATCCATGACAACCACGGTATGTTCGGAAACATCTGTATATACTGACCCCTTCCCTTCCTGATACTCTCGGACCCACACGATCGTGACAAGAAAAATAATCGCAACAGATATGTCACAACACCGCTACATATGAGACTCGTCCATGTGAGAAACAATGTTGATGTATAGAACGCAACAACACTTGCCTCAATACTCGATACAAAAAACAGTCCTGCAAATGCTGACAAGAGGACAGACACAAATCCTCGTTCAAATCGAAAGACATGGTGCAATATATCTCGCCACCATACAGTCAAAATTATAACATAGCCCCCGCCAAGCACTATCCCAAGCATCATGGAGTGCCATGCAGTCAGCTGAAAGAACAACAAAAAACTTATTGCGACAAACAAACTGGGAAAGAGAAATTTGGAAAACTGTTTTTTCTTCATACGTTTGACTCAAGGACATCACACCCCATGCGTAAACAAACTCAGCAACGCAAACCCAATCGCAAGCCCAAATATGCCTGTCGCGATTGTCAGGAGAAACGGAAAATCGAGCAAGAGCGCGAACATCGTGAGAGACACCGCAATCACTTGTGAAATCATTTTCACTTTTCCCCATAGATTTGCCATCCGCACTGTTTTGAACCTGACTTTTAGAATGACTGCAGACAAGATAAACAAAATCTCAAGTCCCAATATGACAACTCCAAGCCAAATATTAAAATTCTGAAACACCAACAGAATAATCGCAGAACCGACAAGCAGTTTGTCAGCAAGAGGATCGGCAAGCTTTCCAAAATCTGTTATTCTGTTTGTTGTCCTCGCAAATGAGCCGTCAAGCGCATCGGTAAATGCTGCAAAGAGGAACAGGACGACACCCGATCGATAGGCATGTGCCGACAAGAGAAAGATAACAATTGGTGTCAATACAATTCTGAGACTGGTAAGAACATTTGGCGACACCCACCTCGGTAACCAACGCAAAACGGTCCATGACAAAAAACGATCATGTGGATGCACGACGTCTGATACTTGATAGGCAAAGAGGGTTGGTTCAGTTGTCTTTGCTTTGTCGAGGATTTTCTTCATACGTAAGATACTGTATACTATAAAAACTATCGTACTACAGCAAAAATTACAATACCATGAAACGATTTTTTACGCCTGCAATATTCCTCTGTATTTTACTCCTAAATCTCTGGTTTCTCCACTCTCCTCTGCTTGGAAGTATTTTTTTTGTACTATATGTTATTCTCCTATGTAAGCATGTTTCGTCAATCACAAAAAATTCTCTTGCCGGACCGATTGTCACTCTCAGCTCGTTTATCATACTAAACACGATATTGTACTACGCATACGGTACGACTCCTGTGACAACAAGTGTCGTCATGCTGTTATCACTGTTATTTTTTATTCCAAAAAAAGAACAAGGACACACAGAACGCTTCAAAGACGTCCTTACAAAATGGAGTGCTTGGAAACAACACACATTCCACCCATTTCTGTATACAAAAGACATACTATGTGCTCTCGTTGTCACGTTTTTCGATACATCACTTCTTGGGTTCCTCTGGCTACACCGTACCATAGATCTCATGCCATCACCCTGGCAAGCTGTTGATGCTGGTTTTTTCCTCATCTTTACCGTTGCGACGATTCTCCTTACGTATATAGTCCTCACATCACGATCAAGACACATATCAACCGCGCTCGTATCACTCCACCTGTTTGTCATGTATGCGATAGCAGCACTCCTCTACCCACTCGGCTATGGATTTGACGCGTTCATCCATCGAGCGACAGAGAGTTGGATTTTTCAATACGGTTTTATCACCCCAAAGCAACCATATTACATAGGGCAATATAGTTTTGTTGTATTTCTCTCTCATATCACAGGCCTCTCTATACACTTGATAGACGTCTATCTTGTTCCTCTCCTTGCCGCGCTCCTCATCCCATTCACTGTCGCATTTTCGTACGCAAAAAAATTCAATATGCGACAAAACCACGCGCTTATCCATATCCTTGCCATAGCACTCGTCCCATTTCTTTCATTTCATCTCACCACACCACACAATCTCGTTGTACTCCTCTCCCTCTTGACCGTCTTTACTACATTGCTTTATCAAAAAAATAAAGAAAACTGGCATATCCCGCTGCTCCTCACCCTCACGGCACTTCTGACACACCCGCTCATTGGCGCACCACTCTTTGGGTTCTTTTTGACGACACTATTTCTCAAACACACGAAGAAAACATCAATCAAACACCTGTGGCTAGGACTTTCTACCTTCGGTCAAATCTTCTTGCTTCCAATCATGTTTACCGTAAACAATCTTCGTACAGGACACGGCTGGCCAATGTTTGGTAATCCTTTTCTCGAACTTCCAAAATTCTTTGAACTTTTTGTACGTCCATATTGGTATTTGAAACATGCACCAATTTTCTGGGAGATGATCTATACATGGGAACGCATGATTGTCCCTGTGTGCGTCCTCATTTCACTCCTCGGTTTTTTCTTGTACAAGAAAAAACCTGCCGCTGACTATCTATATCCACTCACAGCAATGGGTATGTTTCTAAGTGCATGGCTCCTCAGATCATGGATTACATTTCCAGATGTTGTCGTGTACGAACAAGGCGACTACCCTATGCGACTCATCCATGCGAGCATGTTATTTTTACTCCCTTGGTTTCTCTATGGATTATACAGAATTGCAAAAGCACTCTACATAGAACACGACAAATACTGGCGCACTATTCTCGTCATCCTTGGCGCTGGATTGCTTACCGTGTCATTTTATTTTTCATATCCACAACGAAATATAAAATCCCGTTTTCCCGGATTCAATGTGACACAAGCAGACTTCGACGCAGTCGAGTGGATTCATAAACACGAAACAGGATTTTCTTTCTCTCCAACTATTCTCCCAGATCCCACTCAAATAGGTGTAGTTGGAACAATACAAAGTGGAGAAGAAACGATAACAAAAGACGAACATGACTATAATTACATCGTCCTCTCAAATCAACTCGTCTCAGCAACAGCATTGACGAAGTTTAGTTTTGCAAAAACATTTGACACCCCGCTCGGCGAATTGTTTTATTATGCCATTCCAACCGGTGGACCATTGTATCAACAATACGGCAAGATGCTGTACCAAGGGCAAAAACGAGCATATATGGAAACAGCGATGGATCTCGTCGGCGTCGACACGAGTTACTTTGTCGTGAATAGCTATTGGGCGAATGCTGACAGGATTATCGAGGGCGCGAAACAGACGGCGGACAGCTGGGAGGTAATAGATAATGGAGATGTGTGGGTGTTTGTATATGAGAGGTAGAAGAAGTTTGCATATTGTTTGATTTTGGTACATCTACCGATAGTGCGTAGTGTTGACAAAAGGTGAAAAACATGCTAATATCTGATATTCTTTAACTATAAACAAATTTTAAACGAATATGAAAATCTTTGCTAAAAAAATATTTCTAATTGTTGCAATAGCCTTAGCGACAAGCCAAATTTTGTTGTAGGTTTTGCGAACGCATACGTTAGTGTCGGGGGTCATTATAAAAACGGAAAATATATTGCTCCTTATGTAAGAAGCAATCCGAATGGTCTTAAATACGATAATTATGGGTATAAACCATCCCAGGGTTTATATAACATAACATATGGAACTCGTGGCTCAACCTGGGATACACCTACCTGGATAACTGATCCAAACTATTATGAAGGTAAAGCATTGTACGAATCAGGGTCGTCTGGAAACAATTATGTTATTACTACACCAAAACCAATAGTAATACAACCAACTAACACTCCAACAAACGCATATATTTCTGGTTCAAATTGGTACTGTAATAACGGATATAAAACAATATATAATGGAACACAAAAGGTTGGCTGTGAGAAAGTAATAGCTCCGACAAATGCATATGTCTCTGGCTCAAATTGGTATTGTAGCTCTGGATATGTCAGATCTGGACAAACCTGTGTATCAAAATAGATTATATGAAAATGAAAACCATTTTACCTCTTCTCCTCGCTCTGATCTTTTTATCAGGTTGCGGGGCGGGCACTCAAAAACAACGAATAAGTTACGAAGAGTGTATCCAAGAATGCCAAAAAAGTAGGGTTTGTCTAGAAAAAACAGATGGCACATTCGTTCCAGGAGCACCCAACTGTAAGAGATGGAGTGATACTACACAATGTACCAATATCTGTGTAGAAAAATATAAATGATTTTATTTTTAACGTCCGCTCTCTCAAATCCTGTTCCAGCGTCACGGTCGCGCTTCGCGCACAGTAAGCATACCGCACCGCTTCCACAGAGCTTTCCATATCCCGGGGACGTTAGCGACCCCCGCACCCTTGACAACCCAAAACCTTTCTGCTAATCTCTATATAGAATCAATATATATTCTATATACTATGCCAATCGTCAATTTCGCCGTTCCAAAACAACTTGAAAAACAAATCAATGCAACTATCAAAAAAAACGGCTTTACAAGCAAGGCGGAATTTTTTCGCTTTGCTGCTATGGCGTCCATTCACAACCTCGACACATCACATATGTCAGAAGATGAGCAACTCGACTATCTAACAAACAGGATAGAAAAAACTATTGAAAAAAAATACAAAGGCAAAACACTCCCATCAGCTGCTGAGCAACTAGCCGATCTGTAACAATGCATATGAAGGAGGTACTCTTTTTGCCACATTTCAAAAAGTAGCTAAAGCCGTATGCAAAAAAATACAGTGAATTAACATCGTCGCTTATCACTGAACTGGAAGGCTTTCAAAAAAAGAATGGGCAAGCGCTAGGCAGAAATCTATACAAAATACGATTTTCTACAAAGCAAGTAGGCAAAGGAAAACGCGGTGCCTTCCGGGTCATTGTGTATCTTGCAAAGTTCGACACACTCATTGTGCCTGTGACAATTTACTTCAAAGGTGTCACAAAAAATATTTCAAAAAGAAAACTGATCCGTCATCTTGCATCTATCTTGGAAGAACTCGAATGATACCATCCCTCAAGCTCCCCCACATATCCCTCCACAGAAAACTCTTCTAAAAATTCACTCGTCCGCTCCCCCATTCTCTTCACATCCTCTCTATGACTCACACACCATCTGAGTTTTTCTTTCAAACTGTCCACATCGCCCGCTGCAAATGTCAGGCCATTCTCCCCTTCTTCGATTAGCTCTGCAATCCCTTCGATATTGCTCGCCAAGACCGGCACACCAAAGGCAAAGCTCTCAAAAATCACCGTTGGTGAATTTTCATAACAGAGCGACGGCGCGATCACCATGTCTGCCTGTTCAAACAATGCCGGGAGTGCATCGCGTCCCACCCGTCCATGAATAACGACCTGTTCACACCCGTCAGCACACTGTCTAATCTCCTCAAGCTTTGACCCATCACCGACAATGTGGAGCTCTATCATACCCTCCCCCTCTAGTAAGGGAGACGAGGAGGGGTTATTCGAAGCCGCCATATCTTCAATCCACCGCCGAAATGTCTCCACCAAAAAACGCACCCCCTTATGCTCCTCCACCTGCCCTATATAGAAAAACCTGAATATCTCATGAGATTGTTGTCTACTGTCTGTTGTCTGTTGTCGGCGAAGCCCAAACGTCATCGGATTTCGTAGCTGTACAAACTCAGATTTCGGAAAAAACTTCCACTTCCCATAAAAATCGAGTAGAAAGTTTGATGGCGAGATGACCACATCCGGGGATCCCATCAATCTTCTCATCATCCATACATACATCCTTGTTGGAAATCCTTTATATCGAAACGAATCTTCTTGTTGTTTCAAAATAATGCCACTTGGCTCCACCAACTGCACATCATGTACGGTATGCACATGCCGGATATGCAATCGGCGAATCGCTCTCGGAATAAGAAAACCAAGCCCCATGAGATTGTGCGTATGCACGACATCCGGCTGCTCCTCCTCCAGCACACCACGTACAAACCGAGCCGAGCCGAAGTGGAACATATCAACGATATGCCAGATGAGGCGAGCAAAGAACGAATGCCGGTGCGCATCAGTATAAAAAAACAAATTCTTCGGCCGATAGCTAAACGTCCACAAAGAAAGAGTGCTTTCGTGCTCCCGTGCTTTCGTGCTTAGATGCTCCAGTGCTTTCGTGCTTTCGTGCTTAGGTGCTTGAGTGCTTTGCCTATGTGTATATTTGCTTATTTTTTCACCACTAAGCGTGACGAGCACAACACTGTGCCCCGCCTCGAGTAATGCCTCCACTGTCTTCTCCACGACCTGCTCCGCTCCTCCTCGAGCAAGTGGTGGATAGAGATTGTTGATTATGCAGATTTTCATAGTATCCAGTATAGAGAAAGTTTCACCAGTCTGCAATGATGACAAACTGACGCCTGCCTGCCGGCAGACAGGTTTGCCACTCCACTCTTCTAGACTCAAGCACATTCACCCACACCTTACCAACACTCCCTCCACATGTCGCCCTTGAACCATACCGGTTCCTACGCTACTATACCCTCCACTATGGTAGACGAACTCGCCCGTATCCCACCACAGAACCTCGAAGCTGAGATGTCTCTCCTTGGCTCCATTTTGATAGATAAAAATGCCATGCTCCGCATAGTTGATCTGATTGATGTGGAAGATTTTTATAAAAAAGGGCACGCACAAATTTTTTCTTCCATGCGAGAGCTCTATGCAAAAAATGAACCGGTGGATGTCCTTACACTTGGAAATAAACTGGAAGAAAAAACACAGCTCGAAGGAATCGGGGGGCGAAGCTATCTTGTGCATCTTTCAAATGTTGTCCCAACCGCGTCACACATTTCTCAATACGCAAAAATTGTTCGAAAAAAATCCACCCTCCGAAAACTGCTTGGTGCGGCGGAACATATCAGTAAGCTCGGATACCAGGAAGATGTCGACCAAGTGGAAGATGTCCTCGATAATGCCATGCAACATCTCTATGGCATCACGCAAAAACATCTCAAACAAAATTTTATTCCTATCAACACGATTTTGAATGACGCATTCGAACGCATGGACGAATTGCATAAAGAACGAGGCAAACTGCGTGGTGTCACAAGTGGATTTAAACAACTCGATACCATCCTTTCCGGATTCCAAAAATCAGATCTTATCATTTTGGCAGCTCGCCCCTCAGTCGGGAAGACTTCTCTTGCGCTCGATTTTGCTCGACACGCGGGAATTCGCGGAAAAGCGAAGGTTGGATTATTTTCACTCGAAATGAGCAAAGAACAACTCGTCGACAGATTGCTCTGTGCAGAAGCTGGTGTGGATCTCTGGAAGATGCGAACAGGAAATCTATCTGACAGACCTGACAGCAACGACTTTCCACGCATTGGTCATGCAATGGGACTACTCTCTGAATCAAAAATTTTTATTGATGACACCGCAGGACAAAATGTGCTTCAGATACGTACAAAAGCACGACGACTTCAGGCAGAACATGGACTTGATCTTATCATCATTGACTACTTACAGCTCATGAATACGACCACGACAAACAGCAATACAAACCGTGTCCAAGAGGTTGCTGAAATGAGTCGCGGACTCAAACTACTTGCTCGTGAACTGAATATCCCTGTCCTCTGTCTGTCTCAACTCTCACGTGCGGTAGAACAGACAAAACCGGCTATTCCAAAGTTGTCTCACCTCAGAGATTCTGGTAGTATTGAACAAGATGCTGATATTGTCATGTTTATTTATCGAAAAGCAGCAGACAGAAACTACCAGATAGAAGACATCCCGCCAGACGAAATGCATCTTGGAGAAATCCACATTGCAAAACATCGAAATGGACCAACTGGTGTGGTGAAAGTATTTTTTGATGCAGAACGGGCAAGTTTTCGAAGTCTTGACACGCAATTTCAAAATGCTCATGTACCACAACACACCCCGATTCCACAAAAAGAACCATCATTTTAGTCTGAGGTGGATATGTGACCTCCAGGGCTTCCAGGTATGAAAATGACCTTGGGAACGCTGAAAGCACGCCTACCACCTCCTAATCATTTTACCGTATGCTTAACAAACTCAAACAATTCAAAGACATCCGAAGTCAAGCAAAAACATTACAGAGCGCACTTGCTGAAGAAAGTGTCACAGTGAACGAATCCGGCGTGACACTCATCATGGATGGAAACATGTCACTAAAATCACTCAACATCTCAGAGGAGATGCTCGCACCAAGCAAAAAAGAAAAACTTGAAAAAGCAATCACAAAAGCATTTGAAGAAGCAATGAAAAAAATGCAACGCATCATGGCGATGAAGATGAAGGAAATGGGTGGATTGCCAAATATTCCAGGACTTTCTTAAATACGCTGTACCTTGTAAAAAGAAATACGTGTACGAATACCATGAAAGACTGCGCCCACTTCGTGTGGCTAAGATTATACGCACCTATGGTGCGTAAGATTGAAGATTAGTCGGTACTGTAAGAACATCGGAGAAACGTTTGTACAGTTGTTTGTGATAGTCTTCAATCTTTTTTACCGTAGGTAAAAAATAATCTTAGTGAGCGTTAGCGAACGTAATCTTAGCCACACGAAGTGGGCGCAATCTTTCTCCATAGAACGCAACACCTTCACTATACACAAAACCACGCACCAACACATGTACAGCAAACCAATCCAACAACTCATCAGAGCTTTTTCCAAACTCCCATCTGTTGGTCCGAGAACCGCAGAGCGTTTTGTATTTCACCTGCTAAAATCAGGAAAAAAAGATGTTGCGGAAATTACAAATGCGCTCAAAGGATTGATTGAACATATACAAAGCTGTGCTACGTGTTGGGATTTTTCAGATGAATCACCTTGCGCCATCTGTGCAAATACAAAACGAATGCAACATGTGTTGTGTGTTGTCAAAGAGTCGCAGGAACTGCAACAATTGGAAAAAACAGGTGTCTTTACCGGGAGATACCACGTACTTCGTGGAGTGATAAAGCCGGGAAATCCTGATTCTGCAAAATTTTTAAAAGTCACTGAACTTCTGAAACGAATCCAGGATGAAAAGATCACAGAAGTCATTCTCGCTCTCAACCCCGATCTCTCCGGTGAAACAACCATGCTGTATCTTGAAAGTGAAATAAAAAAGACAACGCCGAGTGTCATTATCTCTCGACTGGCTCGCGGGCTTCCTATGGGAAGTGATTTGCAATATGCAGACGAGATAACGCTCGGGAGTGCACTGAAAAACAGAACGAAAAGCTAATAGAACACACTCCTCTCCCTTTTAGGGGAGTGTTGGATGGGGGTGCGTCTAAGTACGAAAGACTACACCCCACTGCGTGTGGGCGAAGACTTCGTTCGCTATCACTCATTAAGATTATCTTTCACCTACAGTGAAACAGATTGAAGACTATACAATAAAACAATGATACACCTTTCTCAAGATGTATCATTGTTTTGCTGACTAATCTTCAGTCTTATCTACCGTAAGGTACATAATAATCTTAGGCGACCGCAGGGAGCCGTGGTCTTAGCCCACACGCAGTGGGGCGCAATCTTCCATGTCAGCCAAGATGCACAAAAAAATACCACGAGCAATCGTGGTATTT
>Ga0210057_1002940_pt1 | contig 23847 bp, 29 predicted proteins | sample CryGeyCG2114_010_2_FD_183968 | JGI IMG/M metagenome (GOLD analysis project Ga0210057, IMG submission 183968) | Groundwater microbial communities from aquifer - Crystal Geyser CG10_big_fil_rev_8/21/14_0.10 (SPAdes) (version 2) | ecosystem: Environmental > Aquatic > Deep subsurface > Groundwater ...
TGTCATAGTTTCCGTACGGATACACGGAATAGCTGCGACGATATCCAGTCTCAACGCTCAATATCTGGGCGTTCGGATATTTCTCGCGAATGGCTTTGAATGGGAGAACTTGCGAAGGATATAGAGCAAGTTTTGCGCCGGTCTTGTCACCGACGACCGCTTCGCCCTGCACCTGCGACCACAGACTTTCAGTCGCCTTGTCGTACATGAGAAGATTCGATTCATACAACTTGCCCGAGACGCCGAATATCTCTGGCTTGCCGTCAACCTCTGCTTCATACACGATTGCAGAGCCACAGAGAGGACAAAACGTAACGACGAGGTGCTTTCCCTCAATCACGTCATTCACGATTTCGTGCCATACAATGATGTTGTACGGATAGAAGCGCGAAGTCTTCCCGACTGTGACAAGAATGCCGTCAACGTCATCGGTGATACTCGGATCCGCAGCCGCTATCTTCGTAAATGCAGGCTGATCAAGCGCGGGGATGCCGTCTTTCCCTGGGCCACCGTCGAGGATTTTCTCGACATCGATTGAATGTTTGTTCATGTCTGTTTGCAATCGCCCACCGTCGAATGTCGTGCGAGTTTCTGTTTTCACTTCGGCAGTGCGCAGATTCCCACTGGCGAGTCCCCGTGAGGAGAGAGTCCACAAACCGAATCCGGCGAGAATGGCCGCGAGAGCGATGATGACGAAGTATCCCTTCATAAGGCGACAAGGTTGGCGAAGTCGGATTCGCTGATGTCCCCTGGGATGGTTCCGACGATATCGCCATTCTTACTTATCAGAACGTGATAGTTGGTGTACGCGACTCGGTATTTTCGAGCCACGTCTCCCTGTGCATCCAGCACGACCGGATATGTGAGACCAAAGTCGGATACAAATTTTTCGACAATGCTTGGTTCCTCCTGCAAATCGACACCGATAACTTCTATCTGGTCTTTATATTTCTCATACAATGCTTGTTGGTGCGGAATATCGCGCCGACAATTCGGGCACCACGTCGCCCAAAAATCGAGGATGACCGGTTTTTTATCCTTATACTCAGACAATGTGAGAGTCCCACCGCCGACTTTTTCAAGCGTGAAATCAGGCGCGGGAGAGGCAATCTCATTCTGGTTTCCGGCAACAGGTGCGGATGAACCCTTTGAGGCGATGAGAGCGATGCCTCCAATAGCGACAATGACAATCGCACCGATAATCCAATGACTGCTTTTCATAATGTTATAGATAATTAATAAGTGCGTCGTAATGAAGGAACTGCAGCGCGCGGTAGCCGTATGACACGAGAAGATTCATGTTGTCGGTGAGAAGAAGCACGCCGAGAACTATCAGGAATATGCCGCCAATTGCGGATGAGACATGGAGAAAGCGATCAAACCGTGCGATCGTTCTTTCCGCGCGGCTAAGCCCAAGCGCAGCAAGAAGAAACGGCACCGCGAGGCCAAGCGAGAAGACCGCAAGTAAGAGTGCCCCGCCGAGAGCCGTTGCGCGCGTTCCTGCTAGGAGTAAGACTGACCCTAGAACCGGACCGACACAGGGAGTCCACCCTGCACCAAACACAATCCCCATAATCCCCGAATTGAGTGGCGTGCCGCGCTCAAACGGAGACGCGAGGTGAATGCGCTTCTCCGACATAAGTGCAGGAATGCGCAGAATGTTGAGCATCATGAGCCCGAAGAGAATGACGAACACGCCTCCAATTCGAGCGATCCAGATGCGTGCTTCAAAGAAAAGTCCCCCGAGGATTCCGGCGAATACGCCAAGAAGAATGAATACGACACTAAACCCTAGCACGAAAAAGAGCCCGTTCATGAGGACTCTTTTTCGTGACGGAGTCGCGTCTTTCGCGCTTCCACTGATGAAGCTCAAGTACGCGGGCACGAGTGGAAGCGTGCATGGCGCAAGAAAGGTGAGGAGTCCGGCAACGAACGCTGGGATGATGAGTGCGGTTTCGATCATAGAGTTGGTGGAACGTCCTCCTGAACGGCACTCTTAATAATGTCGAGATTGCAGCTCTTGTGCTCGGTACACCACGCCTCGCACTTTTCTCCCACTTCGCGTGAAGCGTACTTCAAATCGCACGCTTCGCACTGAAAGAGGTCTCCTTCTTTTCCTAGAACAACTTTTACCATGTCGTTATACAATCGCGAGCAACTGTTTGAGACGACCTTCGTCAAAGCCAACGATCATGTCGGTGTCGACGAAAATTACAGGGACTCCCATCTGTCCTGATTTTTCGACCATTTCAGTGCGAGCCGCCGCGTCGCCTGCAACGTCTTTTTCGGTATACGTGACATTGTGTTCCTTAAAGAAGGCCTTTGCCGCCTTGCAGTAGGAACAGGTTGGTGTGGAATATATTGTTACATTTTTCATAGTTTATTTTTCCTTGCTACCAGTAATTCGCTCCCATAGTTCGAATCCTCTCCTGAAGAAACGCCTCTCTTTGCCGAGACAGGTGAGGCACGAAGAAAAACGTTCTCCCGCTTTCAGATACTTCTTACTTCCGCACGGTACGCAGATATAGTAGCCATCTTCAGGCACGGTACTGCCGACTTTGTAAGTATCGCGATTGTGTTCATCGGTGTAATCCATGCGGATGTTGATTAATGGGTGTGCGCATGTTCATGAGCGTGGTCGTGTGCCTCTCCTTCATGGCGCTTTGCGATGTAGAGAACATACACGAGACCAAGAATGATTCCGAAGATTGCATGACCCATAAGGCTCATAAGTCGCATCGTGTCGAAAGCATTACCAATTTGTACGCCCATACCGAGAATGACCGGCATCGCAATAAGTGCGCCAAGAACCCACCAAATGAGTCCGTAGAGAAGCCCGTACCCGACACCTTCGCCATAATTCCTCACCCACTTTGAAAAGATGAGCGCGAAGAGCCCGCCCGTGACCGCGCTAATAATGAGATGCACAACCCAGCCGACTGCAGACGCCTGACTTCCTATCATGCTCGCAATCATCGGCATCATGCCCATCATCGCCATCAGCATGCCAAAAATAATTCCCCCTGCGATTCCTCCAATTACTCCACCTATCACTTTTTGATCCATATAGTGTGTATTTAGTTGATAATCTATTAATGCGCGTTACGTACAAATAGTCTTTTCAAGATTGTTTACAAACTCGTCGCGCACAAGCTTGTAGCAAATATTGGTACCCATCCGCTCCGACGTGAACATCCCGTTGTCCTTCATCATCCGTAGATGGTGCGAGATTGTATTGATGTTCATGTCGAGACTTTCGGCGATATCGGACACGCATGCCTCTCCATACTCGTACATGAAGCAGAGAATTCGTATCCTCGTCTCGTCCCCAGCCAGTGAGAGGAGCCGAGCCCGTTTCGTGATGACGGGATCGATCGGAATCTTCCTATAGTGACCCGGTTCCATATTATTTTGACTATATTCTGATATTACTAGTAATATTAGAATATATGGGGGCGCTAAGAATGTCAATATGTTGAGGTGTGGATATCAAGCGCTTGGATTATTTTGTCCCGCCGCCCATTCAATAATTCAGAAACCCCCGCGAGAAATAATGAGGATGGGAATTCAGCGGCGGAGGCGGGGTGCGGTCCGCGCGTACTCGCGCGGGGGCGGACGGGCCACAGCGGAATCGGGGCGCACGATCAGGGTTAGAGCAACAGCGCACGCGGAGCGTGCAAATCAGTCGGGATTTTTGCTAAAGTAGGTTCTAGCGGAGTACAATAGAGACTCCAGAATCAAACTCAACGGCTTTTCAGAGGCCGAGATGCGCGCGGCGCGAAACGCCGCGTAGGGGGAAATGGGCAAACCGCGCGCTTCGCGCGCGTGGAGGAGGTTCAGAAAATACAAATCCGAAAACTTTTTGGAGGGAGGATTTTTTGGAGGGGAGGACAAATACATGTGCGCTTGACCCACCCGCCCATTCGCGCGCACTCGCTTACGCGAAAGCTCCCTTAAGCTACCAAATCTTTTTTCTTTTCCTCAAACTCTCTCTTATCAATTTCGCCCTTGGCGTATCGTTCCTTCAAAACATCAAGCGCGGATCTTTCGTGATTGTGCGTGCCGCGTGATTGGCTCGTGAGCCACTTGATAAGCGCGACAATTCCGGCGATTATCAAAACCCACCAGAGAATCATAAAAATCCAACCGAAGCCGCCGAAAGGCCCGAATCCAAAGTTCATCATATTGTTTATTGAGTTATTGCCATCAAGAGGAGACGACCATCCTCCCCACATCATGTTCATCATCGGCATCCAGCCGCCGCTTATGGTTGGAAATGCCGCCGCAGTATCACAACCGGAGAGTCGCTTACCCATAACGATGTGGATCTGCTCCTCGCCGTCTTCGCCGTGCGCCTGAATCATCATGGCATTCATGGCGGCGTGAGAATCACCAGACATTTGACCCATAAAATACTCACCAAGAACTCCGTAGTGCTCATCGTTTAGATTTTCGCAGGCAATCTCTTTTGCTTGAAGCTTATCCCAAAGCTCTTTGCCCTCTTGTTCTTCGCGTGCAGTATGCTCGACGACGGCGTTCCAATCCGCTGAAGAATTGGAAAATCCGCCCATCATTTGAGCATTTGCACTTGGGGCAAATGAGCCGAGCACAACTACCACAAGGGCTGTAAATAGTAATTTATTCATATTCAGATCATTTTGAATTATCAATAACGATCTTTATTAATGCATCAATCTCTTCCGGCAATGTACCCAGTTGCGCCTCTGGAAAAAACTTTGGCAAAATAATCGGCCGCATTCCGGAAATAATGGTCTTGCCGTTCTTTGTGTACACAAGTATTTTACATGGCAGGCACAGACCAATTTTTGCATCTTCTTGTAGAACAGCGTAGGCAGACTTTGCGTTGCAGAACTCAATAATTTTCATTGGCTCAATTTTAAACCCTTTCTCGTCCAACGTTTTGCGCACATCATGAACGTAGAGTGCTCGAAAACCGGCTTTGGCTGTCTCTTCTTGCACGGCCAATACTGCGAAATCGAAATCTTTTTGGGTCGTAACGGTGTAGTCAAATTCCATAAAATAAAGTTATTTAAAATTTTCTTTGGCGGCAAATTCTTTTGGAAATCAATCTTCAAATTTCCATGCAGGATTCCAAGCGATCTCCCACAAATGACCATCGGGGTCTTGGAAGTATCCAGCATAGCCGCCCCAGAATGTTTTTTGTGCTGGTTTGATTATGTTCGCGCCAGCTTTCTTTGCTTGTGCCATAATGACATCAACTTCTTTTTTGCTATTAACATTATGTCCAATGCTCAACTCAGTCGCACTCGGTGGGGTTTGGGCAATGTTTGCGTCGTGAGCAAGACTTTTCCTCGGATAGAGCGCCAACTTGATCCAATTTTTCAAATCAAAAAATACGACCGCACCATGCTCAAATTCTTCCCCGACAATCCCATCCGTTTTCAAGCCGAGGCCATCGCGATAAAACTCCAGAGATTTTTTTAAATCATCCACGCCTATCGTGAGGACTGTAATTCGAGGTTTCATAATTTTATTTTATCAAATCTTCTATTTAAGTTTTTCTTCGGCGACAAATTCTTTCAAAAGTCTACCGCTATTCTAATTTAAAAGAAAAAGCCACCCGATCACCAACGGCTATTTTTTCCTTGTTTCGCAGAGTCGCTTTAAGAGCCACAAAAAAGTCGCCACCTTTTTTCATCATAAGTTTGGTTTTCCAAGATGTCTTGCCGACGTGTGCGGTAATTGGATACATACCCCATGCGCGCCTCCGCTCTTTAAGTTCTGTAGTGTACTTTTTAGGCACCGCAATATATATCCAGCCACCAGGACCAGGAAATTTTTGCGCGACTCCAGCAAAGGAAAAATTCCACTTCATAGCCCCTCGCTTTGATACTTCTTTACAACTTCCAAATGCAACATCTTGACGCTTGAAGGATCGATTTTTTGCATGAAGCCCTGTGTTGCAGGATCGCTCATCATCACCTCGGCGGCTTTCTGTGCTTCCTCCATTGAGTTCCAGTGGAGAATATCCACCCACCCTCCGTCTTTGTCTTTGAGTAGTTCGCGGTCAATGTACCCGCTTTGTTTTTTAAGAAAATTCTTTTGCACCGCTTCGGCTTCTCGTAAAAAATCTTCCTCGCTTACGCCTGCGGCGAGTTTGAATTGTGCGATTTCAACAATTAAGTTTTTCATAGTGTTTTTTTGGTTAATTATTAATGGTATTTTATCAAATCTTCTATTTAAGTTTTTCTTCGGTGGCACGCTTCATATTCATGTCAAACCAGACCGCCTCAAACATATGGCCATCGGGATCTTCGAAGGAACGGTTGTATAGCCAACCAAAGTTGATAGGGGCGCGTGTCCCGGCCTTTCCACCCGCGTTTACAGCAGTCTTGATGAGTGAATCCACATCTTCTTGATTGTCCTGTGACAAGGTCAACAGTACCTCGGACATGGTATGCGTGTCGGCGACCTTCTTAGAGACCCATCCCGTGAACTTTTCGTGCGTTTGTAGTTGGAATGTGATGGTATCTGACCAGACCATTGTGGAAGTCGTGTCGTCGCTGAACTCTCCGTCTTTCTCAAAGCCAAGCGCTTCATAGAATTTGGTTGAGACCGCAAGGTTTTTCACTGGTAAACCAACGTAAATAAATTTTTTCATAGTGTTTTTGATTTAGCCAAATACTAAAACTTTGTCAGAACCCTCGACCATTTTGAGCAAGTCGGACATTGTGGAAACAGGACATACTTTGCTTTCGCTCTTACCGCGCACTTTCAAACAACTTTCGCATGCATACATTTGACCCTTCAACTCTTTGAACTCCGATACTTTTACTGAAATATCAAAATCCTTGCTGTCCGGGATAGCGTCGAGTTCCGACCCCTCGCTCATCAAAAAGACTTCAACCGCATGACCAGCTCTAAGGGATGTGATTCCCAGACGAAATGTATTCCAAATGTGTTCGGGTTTATTGGATTGTAGGATGATGCCGAGCTTCATAGAGATTATCTTCGCATTCATTGATATAATACTACATATGCGCTATTTTCTCTATGCTCGCAAAAGTACCGATGTCGAGGACAAGCAAGTGCTGTCCATTGAGTCGCAACTTGCAGAACTTCGCGTGCTCGCGCGACGCGATGGTTTGGAAATTGTAGAGGAGTTTGTGGAAAAGAAATCCGCAAAAATCCCCGGCCGCGCGATATTCAACGACATGATGTCGCGGATTGGTCACGGCGAGGCGCAAGGGATTATTTGCTGGAAGATTGACCGCCTCGCGCGCAATCCGGTAGACGGCGGACAAGTGCAGTGGTTGTTGCAACAAGGAATAATTAAACATATTCAAACACACGACCGCTCGCACTTCCCTAACGACAATGTGCTGATGATGTCTGTTGAACTCGGCATGGCGAACGAGTATATACGACAGTTGAGCGCGAATACCGCGCGCGGGTTGCGCCAGAAAGCGAGAACGGGTGTTTACCCCGGCCTCGCCCCTATCGGCTACTTGAATGACCCGCGCACGAAAACAATCCGCGTCCACAAGAAGAATGCCGCACTAGTGCGTGAGATGTTTGAACGCTACGCGAGCGGAACAACGACGCTCGATACATTGGCGGCATGGTTAGAAAATGCGGGCGTGATGTCAAAAGGAAATCGTCGTATTCACATCTCGCGCATTTCGTTCATTTTGCAAAATCCGTTTTACTACGGACACTTCCGCTACGCGGGCGAAGTACACGAGGGCAATCATTCGCCGCTCATTTCAAAATCGCTTTTTGACAAAACAAATACGGTGCTTCGCGGTCGTGGCCGAACGCTCGCCGTCAAAACCGACCCCGCTCCATATTGCGGATTGATTCGGTGCGGTTTCTGCGGCATGGGCATCACGGCCGAGGTGAAAGAGAAGCATCAAAAGAACGGCAATGTCCACCATTACACCTACTATCGTTGTACTCGCAAGAACAAAGCCGTGAAGTGCAAAGAAGCGCCGATGCGAAGCGAGTTACTGAACTCGCAACTTTCGGCGCTTCTTGGCGAGTATGCCATGCCGCAAGAGTGGCTATCGCCCCTCTCGGCTATGCTCGATATAGAGGCGGCTAGCGCCTCAAAAACGGCGGCGGAGGCCGTTGCCGGTCTGCGGGACAAGGCGGAGGACATTTCGCACAAACTGGAGCGTTTGACGGACTTGTATGTGGCCGAGGACTTGGAACGCGAGGATTACTTGTCCCGCCGCCGCGCTCTTGTGAGCGAGCGCCGGACGATTGAGGAAAAAATCGTCCGCCTTGAACGAGCCCCCGCCGCGTGGGTTGAACCTGTTAGAAACTGGATACAAGACGCTTCGCGTCTTGATGAAATTGGAAAATCAGAAGACCTCCCCTCCAAAAAATCCTCCCTCCAAAAAATTTTCGGATTGAACCTCTCAATCCACGCGCGCGAAGCGCACGGTTTGCCCATTTCCCCCTACGCGGCGTTTCGCGCCGCGCGCATCTCGGCCTCTGAAAAGCCGTTGAGTTTGATTCTGGAGCCGAAGGCCGGGATCGAACCGGCGACAACCGCTTTACGAAAGCGGTGCTCTACCAACTGAGCTACTTCGGCGTATTCGGCTCAAAATATAGCATATATCTGCACAATTTCAGCTTGCAAAACCTTTCGTCGCACGAACGAGTACGCGCCCCTCTCTTGCTCGATTAAAGAGGTCGAGCATTGACCTGGAAATTTTGATAGTTATGGAGCGAAGGAGGGAGCTAAGGTGGCTAGTGAGCGCATCCTAGCGAATATCCAGTTCATTATCAAACCTTATGACTGAGATTTTCTACCATCGTGATTCTTAAGTCGCCGTACTATGTATAGCAAACCTATAGCAATGAGAGCACCGAGTGTATTGAATACAAGATCAAGTGAGACATTGTAGTACCCGCCCACTCCTGTTTCGGAAAATACAATAACTGCTGCAAACTCTACAATCTCATTTGCTACTCCGAGACCCATGGCAGAGAGGACCGCCGTTGCCGCAAGCGCCCGCGGACCTACAGTTCCCTTGGTCCACCGCTCAAAAATAAGAAGAAGTGCGATCGCAGAGATACCGAATCCATACGCGTGCACAAATTGATCAAATTTGAAGATGACGAAATCCGGATCTACTCCATCAACATAGAACGGCCATATGAGGTAACGGTAGAGTGCGCTATCGCCCACCACTACTCCCCCACCTGCCATATGGAGCAGCCCCCACAGTGAAAGAAGCCATAATACCCATGAGGGAAGCTGTGAATGTTTGAGCGTAGTGCCGATAAAAACTATAAGACCGAGAAGCGTCGCGACGTACCAGAGAAACTCGAGGTTCTGAATGGAAACATAGTACGCCCCAAAGCCAAGCGTGTAGGTAAGCGTAAAAAGAAGAAGCAGCCAGTGACCTTTTGTTATAGCCATGATAACAAGTATACCTCGGAGCCGGAAGAGAGAATCGGACTCTCGGCCTCCATCTTACCAAGATGGCGTTCTACCACTGAACTATTCCGGCTTCCTACGTCTAGCAACTGCCTGCCCCGTTGGAAGAATTACTTTCCAACCGGGGAGCTACATCGGCTTCCCCACCCAGATGATGACGATAAAAGCGATAGTATCACACCTCTTTCTCCCTCTCCATGCTACACTTTTTGTATGGATCACATGAGTGACCGCGAGCAATTCGCGAAACACCCGCTGCGCTATCTTGCAAGTAATCTCGGCATCGTCATCGGCCTCGTACTCATCTGGCGTGGCATTTGGTATGTGCTCGACGGGATCGACTTCTACCTTTTGTCGGGATCGCATACCCTAACCGCCCTTGGTGGCATTGTGCTCGGCCTCATCATCCTCTACTTACCTGATAAAGATCTTAAAGAGATACGGAAACTGTAACGGGATACTCCCACAATTCTTCGACAATCGGCGCTACTGATGCGTCATGAATATCTTCCGGCGTAATCGAGAGATCTTGAAATAATTGACGCTCAATACCGAAGCACGCTTTATTTAAACGATCGACGTCCGTATCACGCGCAAAACTCGCCTTCTTTTTCCCGTATCGTCTTTTTGCTTCTTCTAATCTTTCTTGCAGCGGCAGAATTCCATGCGGTCCAGCGCGTAAATCTCCATACTTTGCAACCTTCAGTTCGTAATTATCGCTGCTTAGTATTTCTTCGGAGCGTGAGAAACGCATAGTATCAATAATCCAAAGCACTGATTGCGGTAGTCTTATTTCCTTCCCAATTTTGATGCTCGCTTCATGCTCATCGGAGCCGTATTTCGCCCGATATTCTTCTTTGACTGATTCCCAATAGGTTAGTCCCTCCGGCTCCGTAAACTGGGGAAAATGTATAAAATCAAACTTCAAAATATTTCCCATGTCATGGAAAAGCCCAGCGAGAATAACATCACCTTTTTTAAGCGGATGCGTGAAATTATCGCAGATCAACTTCCCTACTGCCGCCACCCGCAGCTGATGCAGCTGCAGATTCGGCATGATCTTGTATGCCGTGTATATCTCGCGGGGTGTACGCATAGGAAAATCCTATCCTTAAGCTGCTTCTTTTGTTTCTGAGACTGACGATTGGTCATCGTTTACCGCCTCTTTTATTTTCAGGAATCTAGGAAAATGATGTGCCATTTTACCGACAGCGGGACGCGCATCTTCTGTATCAATTTCGGCACTGTAATATCCACGCTCTTGCAAAAATTCTCTGGCAACGCGAACAATCTCCTGCAGGACTCGTCCTGGCGAATGAGCGGCAGAAAGACGGAATTGGTGAACTACGGCTTTGCGTTCGGCAACTAATCTTTCGAGGGCCAAAAAAGCTACGATCCGACCGTCTTTTTTGAGCACAAACAATTCCCCGTGTGTGCCCGGCTTCAAATATTGACTATAGAGGGCATTAATTTCTTCTTTCCTCTCTCCATATGAGCGACCTTCAGTTTTATCAAGAGCATTGAATTCAAGGCCAGCAATTTCTGACCAATTTTTCTCTAAGGTCTCAGCATTTAATCGCTCTGCCTTAAAGCCCCTCGGGGCTTCAGCCTTGGCGTCTTTTATGTTGTCGTTGGCTGCAGACATGTCCATATAAGAACATTCTACCACACATCTTTTGGGGGCGCGGAAGGAACACGACACCTTTCAAATAGAATGCTTTAGCGCGAGTGAAGGGACTCGAACCCTCGACCTTTCCCGTGACAGGGGAACGCTCTAACCAGCTGAGCTACACCCGCAACAAGGACACAATACTTTAAAATCGACACTCTATCAATCTTTTTAGTGTCGGGGGACGGGAACGATCCGTCGACCTAGCGCTTATGAAACGCTCGCTCTACCACTGAGCTACCCCGACAATGGTTTCCATAGTACGGATTTTTTGAGACTCCACAATCAAAATGTTCCATGGTACCCTCATGGCTATGTGGGAAATTGTGATGCAGGTGAATCACGCTCTCTTCGCACTATCAGCGGTCTTTTTGATCTATTCTATTGGTACAGCGATACTGATGGGGGCGTGGAAACAACTCTTACTCGCATTTCTTCTCTTCGTCTTTTTCGGAATCCTTCAAATCGTCATCGCAGCGATCATACAAGCTTAAGTGAGCTATGACAGGACGATCAGCCCGAACATTTTGGACGATTCCGCCAGCACTTTCCGTCTTTTCAATCTTGTCACGGGGGCGGCTTGGCTAGTCGTATTTTTCCTGACGGAAAAATCGCCCAGCCCGCCCTCGCGGTTTTTGCCTTTCGCTTCGCTCAAACAAAAACATCGCTCCGGGCTACAAGTCCTGACGCGAAGTGCGAAGGCACTCCGCTCCCCGACGGAACAGCAACAAAAGCAAAAACGCCCATGAAGAGCGCTTCTGCTTTTGGCTGGTTGCGGGGGCAGGACTTGCACCTGCGACCTCAAGGTTATGAGCCTTGCGAGCTACTACTGCTCCACCCCGCTTTCATCAATGTACTACATGCGGGGCTGCGAGGCAATAAAGTCCAAAATAAAATCTTAAACGGTCATTCACTGAATGAAATCGAACTCTCTGAAAACGCGCTCGTAGAGTGCGATGACGCGGCGTGCTTCGCGCGCACTGAGCGAGTGCGCGTCGCCTTCATGCGCGATTTTGTTGCGAATCTTGTGCGCCTCCCATGCGAGGTCGATCGTATTGAAATTCGCGCGATCGACGCTTCGCATCTTATCTGCCATCGTCTCTCCCCTGTAGCCGCGTACATCCAAGAGTTCATTGAGCATGATATCGGCCTCGAGAATCGCAAGCCGCGCCGCTTTTTCTGAATCTGACTTCGCTTGCTCAAGAATCCTGTGCCAGCGCAATTGCGTTTTGGGCACATCGTGTGCGGCAACCGTACGCTGCGCTGCTGCAAATCTACGTCGTTCCATCTGGCGTATCTGGAAGACGCGTATGCTGCAATAAATGATGATGGCTGCAAGACACAGCGAGACCAAAAGTGAGACGGCAACAAAAATGCTCCACCGGTGAAAAAGAACGTCATACACGCCGGGCGCAGAAGCGAGCTGGAGATAATCCACGATTTCGGGCGCGGTCACAGGTTTCGTAATGACAGACGTGATAGCAGAAGCGCCCTCTGGCAAAGGCGCACCCGTGCCCGCGATTGTCACAACCGCCCCAGGAATCCACTTAAACGCTACTTCACCTATAAACGAAAGCGCCCATCCCAGAGAGCTTCCTGTAGTCGGTTCCATTCGAGGATTATACCCCGACACCAACATTGGCATCACTACGTCTTCGCTTCGTAGTGGAGAAAAACACTTTCATCTTTATCAGTAAACATTCCAACTTCGGTGAGTGCCGCCGTAAAAAACAATGCCAATGTTGGCGTATGGGCAGGCTACGCTCGCTCAACATCTTCGCCGATTGTAAACAAAGATTCTTCCCTCCCCCACGCTCCGATAATCTGAAAACCTACGGGAAGTTTTACACCATCCCGCACCACTTCTCCTGAAGGCACGGATATCGCCGGTACTCCGGCTAGGTTCACCGGTACTGCAAAAATATCTTCCGCATACATCGCGAGCGGGTCACTTGTTTTTGTGCCGAGTATAAATGCCGGGGCAGGAGTCGTCGGCAAAACGACAGCATCGACATTTTGAAATGCGCGGAGAAATTCGTTCTTAATAACTGAACGCACAGAACGCGCCTTACGATAATATGCATCCACATAGCCGGAAGAAAGGACAAAAGTACCGACAAGAACACGGCGCCGAGTCTCCGGTCCGAAACCTTGCGCACGTGTTTTGGCATATACGTCCCCTATCGTGTTGGCAGATACAGAAAGTCCGTAACGAATTCCATCAAGTCGAGCAAGATTCGTCGAGACTTCTGCGGGCATAATGATGTAATAGACTGCAAGTCCATACGGAAGAGTGGGCATGTCAATGTCACGAATTTCATACCCTTTTGCTTTTAGGCTTTCGAGTGTTTTCTCGAATACAGCGAGAAGGTCTGCATCTACCCCTTTTTGTAAAAAAGCTCGCGGTACACCGAGTACACGAGGACGTGTCTTGATCGTATCGTTCACTTTGTCCGGAAGAGAGGTGCTGTCTTTTTCGTCGTATCCGCGAATGGCATCATACAAAATGCGTGCATCATCAACTGTTTTAGCGAGAGGACCGATCTGATCAAGTGAGGAACCCATTGCAATGAGCCCAGAGCGCGAGACAGCCCCATAGGTTGGCTTTAGTCCCACAAGGCCGGTATGTGCCGCGGGTTGCCGTATAGAGCCTCCTGTGTCAGATCCGAGAGCCGCAAGCGCAAGGTTCCCTGCAACCGCTGCCGCAGAGCCGCCAGATGAGCCCCCCGGCACCCGTTTCAAATCCAGAGGATTTTTAGTAGGTCCATATGCAGAATTTTCGGTCGAACTTCCCATTGCAAACTCATCCATATTGGCCCGTCCCAAAAATACAACCCTGTGATCTTTGAGTTTCTTTATTACGGTCGCATCATATGAGGCGCGATAATTTTCAAGGATCTTTGACCCTGCGCTCACGATACGCCCTTCGACTAACATGTTGTCTTTGATCGCAAGTGGAATTCCGGTAAGCGGCATTGATTTTCCCTGCGCAATCATGGCATCCGCCGCTTTCGCCTCTTCCCTCGCCGAATCTGCCCATACTTCGAGGTATGCGTGGATCTCTCTATCTTTTTTTGCTATTCGCTCAAGATACGCGTTCGTGAGATCGAGTGCAGAATATTCCTTCGCGTCCAATGCGCGACGCGCCTCTCTAATCGTGAGCGTTTCAAGATTCATGACTTTTTGCTGCGCGAGATTACCTGCTTCACGGCGACGCGATTCCCCTCTCGCGCTGGCGCAGCTTCCAAAAGTGTGTCGGTATAGATACCACTCTCATGCGGATTCTCATCCGCACGCATGACATTGCGAAGTCCTGAAGAATCCTTTTGTTCCCCGGCCTCTTGTGCAGAAACAGCCTGAATTGTCTTAACGAACTCCAAAATGTTTGGTATTTCCTTCTCCAGGCGAGCACGCTCCTCGGGAGAAACTTCAAGCCGCGCAAGCTTTGCAAGAGCCTCAATATCAACCTGTATATCCGTCATGTGCCTATCATACGGAAGAATTCAGCTTCTGTCAGCACCATGACGCCAAGCTCGCGGGCTTTGTCGAGTTTTGATCCTGCCTCTTCGCCGACGATGACTGCGGTGGTTTTTTTCGAGACTGACGAGGAAACGTCGGCACCGAGGGCTCGAAGTTTTTCTTTTGCCTCATCACGCGAAAGAGATTTGAGCGAGCCAGTGAGTACGTATGTTTTGCCCGCAAGTGGCAAGGCGCGTTGTCTCTTTTCGGGCTTTGCGAGCGTAATGTGCTTAAGCAATCGGTCGAGCATTGCACTGTTGTGCTTATCGGCAAACCATGTGTAGACTGATTTTGCAACGACATCACCCACACCATCGATTGCTTCCAATTCTTCGAGTTTGGCTCTGCGAAGTTTTTCAATGCTGCCAAAATGTCCAGACAGATCGCGTGCCGTTTCCTCACCGACGTGATCAATCGAGAGTGCGGTGACTAATCGTGCAAGCGACACATTCTTTGCTGCCTTTTTGATTGACTCGATAGCATTCTTGCTTGAAAGCTCGGCAAATCCGGGGAGCGCAAGGAAATCCCCTTCTGTGAGGGTGAAGAGGTCGTCGAAAGAGTCAACGAGGCCGTGATCCATCAAGAGCCTCGCCACTTTCTTCCCCACTCCATCCACATCAAGCGCTTTTTTGGAAACGAAGTATTCGAATGCGCGGCGTACCCGCTCGGGCGATTTCCTATCGATACATCGCCATGCCGCCTGCCCAGGGATTCGCTCGATCCGGCCATCTCCTCCGCAGGCAGGAACAAATTTCGGCCATGTGAAAACTTTCGCGCCTTTCGGGCGCAATTCTTTTACAACCTGCAGCACTTCCGGTATCACATCCCCCGCTTTTTGGAGAATTACCGTGTCGCCGATTCGCACATCGAGTCGCCGTATCTCATCCTCATTATGCAGAGTCGCACGCGAAACTGTCGAGCCGGCAACGGAGACGGGCTTCAGATGTGCAACGGGGGTCACCACTCCCGTGCGACCGACCTGGAAAATAATGTCTTCGAGCACTGTCGTTACTTGTTCCGCGGGAAATTTGAAAGCGATCGTGAATCGCGGGGCTTTTCCCGTGTAGCCCAGGACTTCCTGATATTTCTTTTCATTCACTTTCACCACCGCCCCGTCCACCCAGTATGCCTGCTTCCGGGCATGATCTTTCCATGTGTTCCAAAAGCGTATAGCGCCTTCAATATCCGATGCGATTTCGTAATGTTTGTTTACTTTAAAGCCAAGTTTACGTAAATATTCCAACTCTTCGGCTTGAGTAGGAGGAAATTTCTCAGAGGTTGCGGCAACATCGTAGATAAAGACATCGAGCTTCCGGCTCGCAGCAATTGCGGGATCAAGCTGACGGATAGAACCGGCCGCTACGTTCCGGGGGTTTGCAAAAAGAGGTTCGTTCTTTTTTTCTCGCTCGCGATTCAATCGCTTCAGATTTTTTGCACTCATCCATACTTCCCCTTCCACAATAATGTCGATAGGTCGTGTAAGCGAGAGCGGCACGGAATCAATGGTGCGAATGTTTTGTGTTACATCTTCTCCCACTTCGCCATCGCCGCGTGTCGCTGCGGTCGTAAGAATGCCTTTTTGATATTCAAAGACGATCTTAAGGCCATCAATCTTGAGTTCGCACAAGTAGCCTGGCTGCACTTCGGGGAAATGGGGACGTAAAAATCGCTTCACGCGCATATCGAAATCGCGCATCTCCTCTGGTGTAAACGCATCGTTGAAAGACCACTGGGCAACTTTGTGACGAACCTTTTTGAATTCAGGAAGTGCCTTCCCCGCTACTCGCTGCGTCGGTGAGTCGGGTGCAATCAGCGATGGATATTCTCTCTCAAGTTCTGAAAGTTCATGTTTTAATGAGTCGAGAGCGTGTTGGGATATCTCTTCTTTGTCATACACATGGTAGAGGATCCGGTGATGATTGATAACGTCCTTCAACTTTTTGTACCTTTCTTGTACTTCTCTCGTAATCATTACACTAGCATATAGCGTAGAGCGTAGAGCTGCCAGCTTTCGGGAAAGAACAATGTAGTATCCCCTGACAGCTAAAACCTGGCGCCTGGAAGCTGCTTAATACTTAAGCTCAACGGATCGCTGGAGAGCACGCGGCGAAGTGGAGACGGCTTCACAATTGACATTGTACCCATCGGCGTGAATCACCGTCTGTACTGCTTGTGTATCCTCATCAAATGTTTTTGTGACAAAAACTTCAGCGCAGTAGCCGCCCGCTGAAAAAGAAGCATCTTGAAAGAAATCCATTTGATCTGAGGATTTGGTATAGGGGTAGTATGGCGGTACCCCCGGATTCCCGCTCGTTGTTGTAACATTCATGGATATACCGTCGCAGCGCGGATCGGGATCAACGACGGTCGGAGGTGTCGAAGTCGCGTAATATCCGAAGCGAAAATCCCAATACAGGGCACACTCTGCGGCGGTGTCCGCTGCATAGAAAGCAAATTGTGAATCGCGACCGATGCTTGAAAGAGTGAGTTGTTTCTGAGCGATTTGAAAAATCGCGGCACCGAGAGCTAGAACAACCGAAGCGACAAGCGCTGCGAGAAGAAGTGTAAATCCTGCCTCCCCCCGCCTTCGTGAAAAGCGATGTACATGCGAAGAAGATGGTGCGTTCTTTTTCATGGTTATGATTCGCTCGCGGCGTCGTTAATCCAACGATACATATTTTCTGAGATGTTGAAGGTGCGGATTTTGAATGCGCCTGTTTGCCAAGCGACTGTAACAGTCACACGAAACTCATCCGCTCCCACAGATGATACTCGCATGGTCCTCGTAAAGTGAGTGGATGCCCAGCTTGGATCGTAGCCGTACAATGTGCCGTCGGTTTGGAGGGGTGCGCACACGCCCCCTGGATCAAGCGCACAGCGCGTAATCGCTTGCGCGGGATCGAGCTGTCGCGCATCGATCCGAAACGGATTATCGGATCCCGCGCTGCTGATCGGGATAATGGCAGGATCAAAAATATCGATCGAGGAACCGCCGAGGCCGAGTGCGATTTGAAGGATCTGGCCATCACGAATACTTCGCATTGCTTCTATTGCCTCTTGCGCAAGATGGTACGCTGTAACCTGATCGCGAGAAAAGTATGCGGCCGCGAGACTCTGAGAAGTGAGCGTCATCGGTGCGACGATAGAAACGGTGAGCAAAGAAATTGCCACTAAGGTCTCAACAAGAGTAAAGCCGCGCGTACGGCGTATGACGTATGGCGTATGGCGGGACTCCCTTTTTGTTATTTTTTGAATTTTATACTCCATACTCAATACTTCATACTTCATACTTCTTTTATCATATGTCTAATGAACGCTGTACAGCAGTCGCCTGAATATGGAACGTTGTGCGCGCGGAAGTTCCTAGGGCGCCCGCGCTCCCTTTGATGATGATCACTACCTTTGGTTGAATCGCATCCCCGGGCGTTGTTCCAACAACATAGAATTTCATATCATCGATCGTCACTTCTGAGGCTGTGATGGGCACAGCGTCGATCGTTGTGCCGTTGAACGACTTTTTGAGTGTATGAGTCTCAGAATCAAATACATAGAGCCATGGCGGATCGGATTGAGTGCTGCCATACGGCTTGAATGCGAAAATTGCGCCACCACTCGCGCAGTCACTCGGATTCGTGTAATCCGCCCCCCCACAATCTCCATCTCCTGCCGCTCCATGATAGACACTGCCCATGCGGGCAGAGCGCACCAAGCCATCAAGCGCGATATTGAGATTGTTGATAACCGATTGCAGCGCCTGTGCTTTGCGATTCGCGTTGACGAGTGCGAGAAGGGTGCTTACAGAAACCAGCATCACAACAGAAAAAAGCGCAACCGCGACGATCATTTCGACGAGCGTGAATCCGCGCTGTCGCGCGGAAGTAGACAGCCTGGAATTGCAATGTTCTTTCTGCTTTCTGCTTTCTGCTTTCTGCATACTCATTATTGGTTTCCGCGTCGTACGGTAATTTGTCCATTTGCCTCGACCACGACGCTTAAGGTATCTCCCCGCGGTGAGGTAAGAATGACTCGCATACCTCCCTGACATGACGCTTGTTGGAGGATGCACGACGTGTCTGAGACGCTAATCCAGGCATCTGGCTCAGGACGTATAAAGACGACATCGATTTTTGTAACACCCTCACAATTTTCTTGCCCGCCTGGGGGCGTCGTGCACAATCCAGTGATTCTGTGTCCCCCCGTTATACTTGTTGTCTGGACCAATTCACACGTCTCCGGAGTTGGATTTGTGGGATTCGCACAATCATACAAACCATTTACGGTGAGTGCGTCGGCATAGAGCGCATAGGTCGTAGGACTCGAAATATCGAAATGTACTCCATATCCTGCGGTAAAAGTGCCTGTGCCGAACCTGGCAACCGATATGCCGTAGACTTGTGCCTGCCGGATTGAGAGCGCTACATCGTAGGTAAGATTTTCAAGTTGCACAACGCCGCCAAACCTACCGTTATTCACGAGGACGATACCGGTGATAACCACCATGATGGCGGTTACAACGAGAAGTTCAATAAGAGTAAATCCCCGAAGATGTGAGGGAGGGCGATGTCGTACAAAAGAGAAAGCCATATAATAATGCAGCTACATACGAGAAACGGACCGAATGGGATTTCGCTTCCCATTGTAAACCCCCACACCAATCTCTGCGAGATTGGTGTGGGGGTAAACCCTTTTATAAAGTTCTTCCACCACTCCGAAGAAAGAATGACAAGTGGAACGGATACGAGCGCTCCAATAATGAATGCAAAAAATACTGAGGATATGCCGAGAACTGGCCCGAGGAGCCACCCGATACCGAGCGCAAGCTTGGCGTCCCCCAGTCCCATCCAGCGCCCGCGAGAGACAAGCCAGAGCGAAAATAGCGGGAAGGCTGCAATCGGACCGGCAAGGAGAATTCCGAAGAAGGTTGCTTGATCAGGGGGAGAAGACCCAATAAAATTAGAAATAAAGGCGAGAACTGCAAAAGAATACACCCATGCATCGGGAATAATCGTGTGATGAAAATCATAGACTGCAATTGCGATAAGGAGGGCAACCATCCCGAGCGAGATGAGAAGCAAGAGAGAGAACGGATGCAGGGCAGCGCCAATGACCGCGAATACTATTCCGGTCAATGCCTCAACGATCGGATATTGTATTGAGATACGAGCGTGGCACGCACGACACTTCCCGCGCAGATATATCCACGAGACGACGGGGATCATATCGAACCATGCGAGGGGTGCTCCACACGCCATACAAGAGCTTCTGCCGCCGAGAGAGCGAGCACCATATCGAATGATAAGCACATTGAGGAAACTCCCTATGATGAGTCCGAGGAGACCATACGCGAGCAGGACCATTGCAAGGAGTATAGCGCACAAAGCCCCGCATCCTGAGTTCTCTCATTTACATGCGTGGGACTGTCCCCATATCATCTGCCATATCCCTGTCCCTGTATCCCCCACGGTACAGCCGTTATACACAGACTCCATGTGTTCGCGGCCGTGAATACATGGAGTCTGTGGAAACATCGGAAAAAAGAGACGAGCGTTATTGTTCTCTGCTTTTCCTGCCTTTCCACCACGCACGGGCGATGATGAGGGCACTCAGGACGAAGAATATGATGCTTCCCCACTTGTATACTTGTAGGTTGGTTGGTCCGAAGCCGACGCCTCCCATAAATCCTCCACTGTTTGATTCCGGCTGTATCAAGAAGATGAAAGCGGTGATGGGAATGGCCCATACGGCGAATTTCTTCCAGGCAGGGAATGCGCGTGGGAGAAGAATGAGGATGAGAAGGACGGCGGCGAGGGCGGTCATTCCCGGTGTAAGTGATTCGCCTATGCTGTTGTAGAAATTGTTGCAACTAGTGTCTCGTGTGTGTGTTATATCGTTCCTATAACACAAGCCGTATTCATAATTATTATCAAAAACATACCCCACCCCCGCTCCAACCACCGACAACACCAACCCCACTATCATCCACTGGCGTATAGTCATTTTCATACTGTTCATAGTGTTGCTTCTATTTGCTCTAGTAATGTTACTAATACTTGCACGTCTGATTCGGGAATCTTGTCTTTTTGTCCTTTGTGTATGAGCGCTTGTGAGAAGTTGGTAAGCGCCCTCATCAAGCTCTCTTTTTTCTCAAGCCGCTCGATGCGCTTGAGGAGTGTATCTTTTTGATTTTGCTTGAGGTCGAGAGCACCCACCTTCTCTTTGAGGAGGTGAAGTGTTGCCGGGTCGAGCATCAACACGTCTGATTGCGCCTCAAGCTCGTCAAGCAGTATGAGAATCTCGGACGCGTCTGCTTCGGAGATTCTTCCTTTTGTGCTTTGCTTGGTAATGCTCTCTTCGAGCTTTGTGAGGATTTTTGCGTTCTTGGCTTTTTTCTTTTCTATCTTCTTCTCGAGAGTGTCTATTTTCTTGAGGAGTTTGTTCTTGAGTTTTTGGGATATATCCAGATTTACTATCGTTTCTTTTAATACAGCGAGGAGGTCGGCAATAGATAGGACATCGCTATCGGGAGCGATGGTTGCGTCTGGGGTACCATCACTGTCTTCATCAAGAAGAAGGGTGGGGGGGGTGTTCTCTTCGGAAAGACTGAAGGAAACTGATGTTGATTCGGAGACTGGAACGTTTGAATAGACCGCCGTAGTGGCTGCCGCCTCTTCCGATAGCGATTCGATAACGACTGTCGCGGTGCCGGTGTCTGTTGCGTCGAGGGTGAACGTGTAAGTTTCGCCTTGAGGGAGTATGAGGTATTTGCTTTCTCCGTAGGTGAAGTAAACGCTATTGGGGATATCATTTTTCACCAACTCAATGCCTTGATTGGGTTGATTGGAAGAATCAAGACCGGTAAAGCGGTTTTGGCTGTCTCGAGCGCCGAGGGTGAGTGGGGAGTGGACGGCGACGAGGAGACGGTTGATGGGGCTTGGATCCGGCTTTGTTATAGCAATAAAGTCAACCGCAATATCGGCGTTCTCTTTAATAACTTGGCTTAATAGAGTTTGGGTTGGAGTAGCATTCATCATGTTCTTATGTTCAAAATTCTTCTTCACTGATTCATTGAACAAGTCCAGAGACAAATAATACTTCTCCCCCTCACTCGAAAGCGCGCTTGGATACAGAACGGTAAAGTCTCCCTCAACGGTCGTTAGGGGAACGTAGTACTGCACGCCGGTGCCCGGAAACTCTTTGTAATTGATGCCCTTGATGGTAGAGAGTCCCCACCCGGCCACCTGCACGGTGCGGATTGAGTCAGGAATGTCGTAGGAGTCAAACTCTTGGTGAAAAGCGTCAGCTCTAGTGAGAATGGTGGAACTTGCTGTTGTTGGTGAGCGAGTGTCTGAAGGTGATGGTTCGTTTCGCGTATCAAATGCGTCGGTAAGGAATTGGAAAAGCTCGGTGTAATTGCCAATTGCCTGTCCCCAGTCTCTGCGCCAGAGATCGGTGTATGAGGCGTTTTCGTCAAAAACTACTGTTGGGTCGGTAACGTGAGTGAAGTATTCGCGCGAAGGGAGTAAATTGTATGCACTCTCCATGTTCTGCCCAAGTGCACGTGCTTCGGCTTTGGAAACAAATGAGTAGCCCCACCCGATATTTGACCTCTCTCCATGGAGAACTCCGCCCACGGCTTGTGCAGTGCCAATTTGTGGCGTACCGACCATCACGAACGAGTCAATGAGGTGTGTCTTGCCCGTCTCTTCAAGCGCCTTAATGAGCGCCTTGCCGAGAAGTCCACCGTTTGAATGTCCGACAACAGTTACCTGTCCCGTGTGCGATTGTGCGGCGAGCTGAATTATGCGGTCGACAAGACTGACTGTTCCTGCATCGGTTTGGACTCCCTCTGCAAGTATTCTTTGCGGAGGAAAGCGCCAATCGTAGGCGAACGGTTCCCAGCCACGTATGGTTCCATCAACCACCAGTGTGTCCATAAAATCAGCGAAGCCGCTATAGATGGGGACAGTGTGGAAATCTCTCAGGATGCCATCTACGGTGATGCCACTCGTTATTGAGTTTCCCGCGTCATCAAGCTTGAGCGCTTCCAAATCTTCATTGGTCCCTACCTGCAACAAATCAACTGGCCAGAGTATATTATCCCCAACCTTGAGGCGGCTTCCTTCAAAGCCGGGGAGGAAGAGGACGGAGGAACAGCATTCGGCAACTGGCGGTGGCGGAGGTGGCTCATACATCGGCTCCTCGGCGAGCCAGGGGTCGAAGCTGATGTAGCTTGAGATTCTCTCGCCCGTACCTAAGGGATGGAGGGTGGGGTGGTAGGGGCCGGAAGCGGCGTTCCAGTAGTTGTTGATCGCAGTGAAGGTAGAGGTGGACGTGAGGGAATTGTACGCGCCATAAGTGCCATTGTTTTTTATGACGCTGTCTGCAATGAGTGTCTCCCCACTCGCCTGCCTGATGCCGTAGACGCCGGCGTATGAGATGGTTGAGTTGGCAATGGTGAGAGTGCCGCCATTGTTGTAGATATTGGCACCCTGGCCGGCGGTGGGAGAGCCGCCGTAGCGGATGATGACGTGATTGATGTTTGCCGTGCCGCCATTGATTGAGATGGCGTTCCAATCTCCGGCAGCGGGGGCGGTGGTACTACCATCGCCATTGGTATCGTCACCGACGTCGTCTTTGAAGGAGGTGAGGTAGACGGGGTTCGCTGCGGTGCCGTTGACGTTGAGGGCCCCCGTGACTGAAAGGTTGGATGAGGTCGTCTTGAATTTGACTATGACGCCGGGGTCGATGGTGAGGGAGGCGGCAGGGGCGATGGTGAGGGAGCCTTCGATGATGTATGGCATAGAGTCGGCGGTAAGGGTTTTCGAAGAATGTAATGTGCCGCTAATCTGAATACCGTTTGCGGCCGTGCCAGTTGAGGTTGCCGTGTTGCCGGAGTGCGTACCGAGAAAGTCGGGGTCAGTGAGACCGACAGCGCTACCATTGCCGGAAAATGAATTGTCTGTGAATGAAAGAGTACCGCCTAAAGCCTGGAGGCCTTGGACGGTGTTGTCAGAGACGGCGCTTGAAGTAACGGTGACGTTTCCTCCTGTAAGGTGGAGTCCATAGCTGTTGTTCGAGAGCGTGAGGTTTGTCGCCGTCGTCTCCCCACTCGCCTGCCTGATGCCGTAGACGCCGGCGTATGAGATGGTTGAGTTGGCAATGGTGAGAGTGCCGCCATTGTTGTAGATATTGGCACCCTGGCCGGCGGTGGGAGAGCCGCCGTAGC
>Ga0210057_1002941_pt1 | contig 23846 bp, 31 predicted proteins | sample CryGeyCG2114_010_2_FD_183968 | JGI IMG/M metagenome (GOLD analysis project Ga0210057, IMG submission 183968) | Groundwater microbial communities from aquifer - Crystal Geyser CG10_big_fil_rev_8/21/14_0.10 (SPAdes) (version 2) | ecosystem: Environmental > Aquatic > Deep subsurface > Groundwater ...
ATATGGAAATTAAGGCCAGTTTAAATCAATTGCGCATGTCTCCCAGAAAAGTTCGTCTGGTGGCTGATGTGGTGCGCGGTATGAAAACCGATAAAGCTTTGGATCAATTACGTTTTGGTAATAAAAAAGCCGCTCTGCCACTTTTGAAGTTGGTGGAATCAGCTATCGCTAATGCCGTTAATAACTATGACTTAGATAAGGATAATTTATATATCAAATCTATCATGATTAATGAGGGAGCCACTCTCAAACGTTGGACTCCTAAGGCTCAGGGTCGCGCTACTACCGTCCGCAAGCGTTCTTGCCATTTACATTTAGTTTTAGCCGAGGTTAAAGATAGTGGTAAGAATACTGCTAAGAATGTTAAGATTGAGGCTCCGGTTAAATTGGAAGACCTAGTTAAGGCTAGTGATGGACCAAACCCGAAGAAATTGAAAGCCGTTAAGAAGATTGTTAAAGAAAGTGAAGAGGTAACAGCTGAAATTGTTGATCCTCGGATGGAAGGTCGTCATGGTCACGCTAAGATAGAAGGCGGTAGTTCTAAGGGTTTTGCGGGCAAAATCTTTAGACGTAAAAGTGGTTAATATTTAAATTATAATATATTTTATAATATGGGAAAAAAAGTAAATCCAAAAATTCTACGCATGGGTATCATTAAGAGCTGGCCTTCGATTTGGTTCAGTCGGGGTGATAAATACATCCAGAATGTTAAGCAGGATGTTTTGATCAGAAAATATTTAATTAAGACCCAAAAAGAAGCTGGCATTGATAAGGTGGAGATTGCCCGTGATGCGAAGAAAATTAACATTGATGTTTACACTGGTAAGCCAGGTGTTCTAATTGGTCGCGGTGGTAATGGGATTGAAGACTTGAAGAAGACCTTGCACCGAGAATTTTTAAGCAACCCAGCTGGAATTCGTTTATCCGATATCAATTTAAATATTAAAGAAGTCGCTCAACCTAATCTAAGTGCCCAAATTGTGGTGCAACAAATGATTTTAGATATTGAAAAACGGATGCCTTTCAGAAAGGTAATGAAGCAAACCATTGGTAAAATTGAAAGAGCTGGTGCTTTAGGCGTGAAGGTGGCTATCGGTGGCCGTTTAAATGGCGCTGAAATTGCTCGAACTGAGAAGTTAGTTTCCGGTAAAGTTCCACTTAATACCTTAAGAGCTGATATTGATTACGCTCGGGGTACAGCTCATACTGCTTATGGTTGTATTGGTATTAAAGTTTGGATCTATCGGGGAGAGATTTTTGATAAAAAAGATAATAAGCAATAAGCAAATATATGTTGATGCCCAAGAAAAGTAAATATCGAAAAAGCCATAAGGGACGTCGGGGTGGTATTGCTACCACTAAGTTAAGCGTTAGCTTTGGTAGTTTTGGTCTAAAAGCCTTAGCGGCTCATTGGATTACCGCTCGTCAAATCGAAGCCGCTCGTCGTGCCTTAACTAAATATACCAAAAAGACTGGCAAGGTTTGGATTAGAATTTTTCCTGATAAGCCAGTGACGGCTAAAGGTGGAGAAATCCCAATGGGTAAAGGTAAAGGTTCAGTTGATCATTACGTTTGTAATGTTAAACCAGGAACTGTGATGTTTGAAATGGACGGCTTAACTGAAGAATTAGCTAAGGAAGCTATGAAATCCGCCGCTTATAAATTACCAATCAAGTGTCAGTTTGTTAAGAAATAATTATTATTTATATGGATTTTAAAGAATTAAAAAGTAAAACCGAACACGAACTTCATACTTCTTTGGCTGCTTTCCGAGAAAAATTACGCGAGTTGCGTTTTAAGGATTCCAATAGTCAATTAAAGAATGTCCGTGAAATCAGAACAATAAAGCAATCTATTGCCCGGGTTTTGACTTTGTTGAAAACTAAGAAAATTGAGCCAGCGATTACGCCGGTTGAAGTTAAGGATTTAAATAAGTAATTTTATTTTATATTAATTATATGGCCGATAAAAAAATTGTCCCAGCGATTACCAAAAAAGTTATCCGCAAAAAATTCAGCGGAGTAGTAACTTCCGACAAGAGTGATAAAACCATTGTGGTTAAGGTCGATCATGTTAAAATTCATCCTAAATATCACAAACGTTATAAGGTTAGCCGTAAATACAAGGTGCATGATGAAAACAATGGATGTCATGTGGGTGATAAGGTAAATTTTGTGGAATGTCGGCCTTTAAGCCGTGATAAACGGTGGCGAGTGGTTAAGTAGTCTATTAGCTTTATAAATTAGAAAATTATATGATTCAAGTTCAATCTATATTAAAAGTAGCTGACAATTCTGGCGCTAAGTCTATAATGTGTATTAGAGTTTTGGGCGGATATAAGAGACGTTATGCTCGGATCGGCGATATTATTGTTGGCACTGTTAAATCAGCTACGCCTCATACTCCGATTAAAAAAGGTGATGTGATTTATGCTGTTTTGGTTAGAACTAGAAAAGAAATCCGTCGTCCCGATGGTTCCTATTTACGCTTTGATGACAATGCTTGTGTCGTGATTGATAAGGATAAGAAAGAGCCGAAAGGTAGTCGTATTTTTGGTCCAGTGGCCCGAGAATTACGAGCTGGTGGTTATATGAAGATTGTTTCTTTGGCCCCTGAGGTATTGTAATTAAACCAGATTAATTATCAAATTTATGAATATTAAAAAAGAAGACAAAGTAAAGATCCTAGCCGGTAAAGATAAGGGTAAGAGCGGCAAGGTCTTGCAAGTATTACCAGCTCGAGGAAAGGTGAGCGTTGAAGGCTTAAACTTATTGATTAAGCACATGCGCCCTTCCAAACGCGGTGAAAAAGGCCAGAGAATTGAGTTTCCGGCTTTTGTGGACGCTTCTAATTTAGCGGTGATTTGCCCAAAATGTGGCAAGACTACCAGAATCGCTTATAAGATAGCTAAGGGCGAAGGAACTAACAAGAAGAGTAAGAAATATCGGGCTTGTAAAAAATGCCAAGAGGCTATAGATTAAAACTTTTTAAATAATATGAGATTAAAAGAAAAATATAAAAAAGAAATATTGCCCGCTTTAAAGAAAGAGTTAGCTTTAAAGAATGATTACTTAGCTCCTAAAATAGAGAAAGTAGTTTTGAATGTTGGTTTTGGCAAGCACACTAAAGAAAAAGAATATGCTACTAACGTTGCTAAGACTCTAACTAGAATTACCGGACAAAAACCAGTTTTAACTAAGGCGAAGAAATCAATTTCTGCTTTCAAGATCAGAGAAGGGATGATTGTTGGGGCCATGGTAACTCTGCGGGGTGATTTGATGTATGACTTTATTGAACGTTTGGTTAATATTACTTTCCCTCGCGTCCGAGATTTCCGCGGTATTTCTGAAAACATCATTGATAAAGACGGTAATATGACTATCGGTTTTAAAGAACATTTTCCCTTCCCGGAAGTTAAACAGGAAGATATTGATAACATTCACGGTTTGGAAATTACGATTGTCACCAGTACTCAGAATCGGGCCGCCGCTTTAGAATTATTCCGCTTACTAGGTTTTCCTTTTAAGAAAAATTAATTATTAAAAATATATGGCGAGAACCGCATTAATCGTTAAAGCAAAAAGAAAACCGAAATTTTCCACTCGGAAAATAAATCGTTGCTGGCGCTGTGGTCGTATTCATGGCTATATGCGTGATTTTAACCTTTGTCGTATCTGTTTTAGAGAATTAGCTGACAACGGTGATTTACCAGGAATTAAGAAATCCAGTTGGTAATTTTTAAGCAATATAAATAAATTATATATTATTTTAATTATAAAATTATGATGACAGATCCAATCGCAGACATGCTGACCAGAATCCGAAATGCCTCCATGGTCAAAAAAGCGGAGATCGTCCTACCTCTCAGCAAATTAAAATTGGAAATAGCCAAGATTATGGAGAAAGAAGGCTGGGTAGGCCAGACCGAGGTCATAAAAGGCGATAACCAATCTAAAAATAAGAGTGCCGCTTTTGATCGTTTGCGGATAGTTTTGAAATACAACGAAGAGCGCCAACCCCGAATCAGTTCTCTGAAGAGAATTTCTAAGCCAGGTGCTAGAGTTTATGTCGGCAAAAACTCCTTACCAAGAGTTTTGAATAACATCGGTGTGGCTATTATTTCCACTCCTAAAGGCTTAATGACTAATCGCGAGGCTCGAAAGAATCAGTTGGGTGGAGAAGTAATTTGTGAGATTTACTAGTTTTATAAACTTTATATTCAATATATATGTCAAGAGTAGGAAAACTTCCAATTAAATTAAACGTCAACACTCAAGTCAAGATTGAGGCGGGGCAGATTGTGGTAACGGGTCCAAAAGGCGAATTGAAACAAGCTATACATCCACACGTGATGGTTAATATTACTCCAGAAGAGGTTAATGTGACCATTAAAGATGTGAGTGAAAAAAAACAATGCGCTTTGTGGGGCTTATATCGCAATTTGATTAATAATATGGTAATTGGTGTTAATGAAGGCTTCAGCAAGAAATTAGAAATCAAAGGCGTTGGTTATAAAGCTCTAGCTACCGGTAACAAATTAGTGATGAACTTAGGTTATTCTCATCCAATTGATTTTATGCTGCCAGCTGGTATTGTGGCTGTAGTCGAGGGAAACTTTATTACTATTTCCGGTATTGATAAGCAATTAGTCGGTGAGAAAGCGGCTCAATTACGTCGCTTAAGATTACCAGAACCATACAAGGGTAAGGGTGTTAAATATGATACTGAAGTTGTTAGACGTAAGGCTGGTAAGACTGCTGCTAGTAAATAAATAAATATATGAATAAACAAATTGCCAAAAATGATAAGATGGCCAGACGTCATGGCCGAGTCCGCGCTAAGATTAGCGGTACTGTTCTGCGTCCGAGATTAAGTGTTTTTAAATCTAACGCTGGGCTATATTTACAGTTAATTGACGACCAAAAGGGCTTAACTTTAGTTAGTGCTCATAGCCGGGAGATTAAGGCTGAAAATAAGAAGAAAACTGACATTTCCTTGGAATTAGGTAAGTTATTGGCGAAGAAGGCTGTGGAAAAGAAAATTCAGAGTGTCGTTTTTGATCGCGGTAGCTATCGTTATCATGGTCGTGTTAAAGCCGTGGCAGATGGCGCCAGAGAAGGCGGACTGCAATTTTAATTAATATAACAATAACGATTAAAATATGTCAGAAGAAAAAAAACAACCAGTTAGTACTACAGCCAAAGAAGGCGCCGTAGCTGAAGCCGTAGCCAAGATGGTTTATGGTGGGAATACTACCAGTAACAACAACTCCAACTATCGTGGTGGCCAACATGGCGGACAGGGTGGCAGAGGTGGTCGCGCCGAAAAACGAGGCGACAAGAGATTTGGTGGTGGTAAGGATGAAATGGAACAAAGAATTTTGGATATCGCTCGGGTAACTCGGGTTATGAAAGGCGGTAAAAGAATGAGCTTCAGAGCTTGTGTCGTTTTGGGTGATAAGAAAGGTAATATCGGTACTGGTTTAGGTAAGGGAGCTGATGTGACTATGGCTGTTAATAAGGCGGTTAATCAGGCTAAAAAACGTATGATCATGGTTAACATGATTAACGATACTATTCCTCATGAAGTTCGAATGACTATTGGTGCGGCTAGCATTATGTTTAAACCAGCCCAAAAGGGTAGAGGTGTTATCGCTGGCGGTGTAGTTCGAGTTATTTTGGAACTGGCCGGCGTGAAGAATGTGACCAGTAAAATTTTAGGTACTAATAATAAGATTAATAATGCTAATTGTACGATTGAAGCTTTAAAGAGCTTGAGAAAAGTAGAAAAGAAAGTTAAGGGAGTTAAACCGGCTGAAAAAGAAGTAGTTAAATAGTTCTAAAATATATAATTTAATTAGAAATACTATGTCATTAGCTTTGAATATCATAAAAAAATCCAAGGGCGGCAGTCAGAAGAGAAAACGCGTTGGTCGCGGTAACGCTTCTGGCCATGGTACTTATAGTACTCGCGGTCTGAAGGGTCAAAAATCTCGTTCTGGTGTTTCCGGCTTAAAACGCTTGGGCATGAAGAAACAATTGCTTCAGATTCCGAAAAAACGTGGTTTTAGATCACTGCAACCTAAGAATCAAGTAATTTCCATTAAGACTATTAATGAAAATTATAAGGATAATGAAATTGTCAGTCCCGAAACTTTGAAAGAGAAGGACTTGATTAAGAGTGTTGATCTGCCAGTTAAGATTTTAGGTAAGGAATATTTAACTCTCAAAGGTCTTAAATTTGAGAAGGTTAAAATGAGCGACTCAGTTAAAGCAACTATCAAATAACTTTTTTAGACGGGGCGTAAATTCCTCGTCTCTTTAAATAATAATATGATTATCGAAAAAATCAGACAAATTTGGAAAATAAAAGATTTGCGCAATAAGATTTTGTTTGTTTTAGGTATGTTAGTGATTTTCCGTTTTATTGCTAATATTCCAGTCCCTGGCGTTGATGCTGCCGCCTTGAAACGACTATTTAACTCTAATCAGATTTTAGGTTTAATGGATCTTTTTTCTGGCGGTGGTATGAAGAGTTTTTCTATTGTTATGATGGGCGTTGGTCCTTATATTACTTCTTCTATTATCTTCCAGCTTTTGGGCATGATTGTGCCGAAGTTAGAGGAAATGCAGAAGGAAGAATCTGGCCGGCAGAAAATTACCCTTTGGACTCGTTGGGCAACTGTCCCACTAGCTGTGATGCAGGCTTACGCTATGATCAACCTTTTACAACGCTCTTCCCGTAATATTATTACCAGCGTCAACAGTTTGGACTTGATTATGATGGTGGTGACTGTGACGGTGGGTACAATGTTTTTGATGTGGATCGGCGAATTAATCTCGGAAAAGAAAATTGGTAATGGTATTTCACTAATCATTTTTGCCGGTATCGTTTCGGCTTTACCTCAGACTTTGAGCCAGATTTTCTTGTCTTTTGATAAATCTCAATTATTTACCCTAATCGGTTTTGTGGCTATTGCCATTATTACTGTCGTGGGCGTAGTTATCATTAATGAAGGCCAAAGAAATATTCCGGTCCAATATGCTCGTCAAATTAGAGGAAATAGAACTTCTGGTGGGTCTTCTACTCATTTACCTTTGCGGGTTAATATGGCTGGCGTAATCCCGATTATTTTTGCTATTTCTATTATTATGTTTCCTTCCATGGTGGCTCAATTCTTTATTAATGCCAAGACTGCCTGGATTGCTAACTTTTCCCATTGGGTTATCAACTTATTTCAAGATCAATTATTCTATGGCATTATCTATTTCTTATTGGTATTTGCTTTTACTTATTTCTATACCGAAATTATTTTTCATCCGGATCAAGTCGCTGAAAATTTACAGAAGCAAGGTGGTTTTATCCCTGGCATTAGACCAGGCCGCCATACTGCTGAATATTTAGGTCATACCACGCACAAGATTATCTTAGTCGGCGCTTTATTTTTAGGTCTAATTGCCGTTTTACCACTGGTAATGCGCTATTTCACTGGTATTCAATCTTTAGCGATTGGTGGTACTAGCTTGCTGATTGTGGTATCAGTCGTAATTGATACTGTGAAGCAAATTAAAGCCCAGATGAGCATGCGAGACTATGATGGTGTCTAGTTAGCAGAAATTTATATTTATCGATATAAAAAAGGGGCTTATTATAAGCCTCTTTTTGTTTGATATCAAATTGATTATTGTCTGATTATATGGTATAAATAAGGTATAATTATTTATCATTAAATCTATGTCTCTATTACAAGGACTGGAGACTAAAACACTAGAAGAAGAAATCGCTCATTTAGAGCAATCGAGTTTGAATTTATTAACCCGCGGACAGAGAATTTTTGCTTTATTAGAGCTACTTTTGAGTAAATTAGATTATCATCCAATTAATATTAAGACCCAGAAAGAGTGCTTGGCTAATTCTTTTTCGGGTCATACTGTCGTCGATGATAAGTTGTCGGCCATTCAACAAAGACTCAAGGAAGAGTTATTCTTCTTTGATATCAAGTTTACTGGAGGTAAGAAAGACTCTAAGGCTAATCGTGATCTAGCCCTGGAAACTATTATCGGTCATCTGGAGTCTTTAGAAAGAGAAATTGAGCAGCTAGAGCGTAAGCGCCATCACAAACATAGACAAACTCCGGCAGGGCAAATTGAGGCCCAACTTGAGGCTGAGAACTTAGCTCGTTGTTGTCAGGATGTCTTGCGTGACTTACCTCGATTGAATGATGTGGATAAAATCAGTCAATTGAAACTGACTCCCAGACACTTAGAACTCGCTGGTGTCTATGGCGTAGATTTAACTCGAGAAGCCATTATGAGTGAATGGAAGAGGATGTTGGAAAAAACTTTACTAGAAAAGAATTTTGCTGGACACGTGTCTAAGATTAATAATTTCCAGAAATATAAACCATTTACCGAAAATTTCTCTAAATATAATCAGCACTTTGAACAAGTCAAAGACTGGACTGCAGCTTTAAAGGGTTTGCAGGACAAAACAGTTTTGACTCTGGCCGATATTATCGCCAACAACCAAGATGTCAAACAAAAATTCCATCATTATGGTATTACTGGAGCGAGACTCAACCCTGAGACTAAACGACTTCTGACTAGTTATGATGATTTATCTGAAGCTCAGGTTTATGACAGTCCGGCCGCTATCGCCTATGAATATATTGATCAGCTGCTTTCAGCGATTATCGGTTCCGGTGATGAAAATGCCCTCAGTAACTTTACTAATCTTTTTAACTTCCGTTATTTTTCCGACAGTGAGTGTCCGGGACCAAATGTCTTTGGGGAAAAATATAATCGGGAAGACTTTACCTTTTTTAATCGGGCGGATTATGACCCAGAATTCTTGTTACGCTTCGGCGCTAACCTAGGGAAACTAATGGCTACTTTACGCAGTGAGATTAAGGTTCTGGGGACTCAAATTGATCCCAAAACTTTTGTGGCTCACTTTGGCCGGGAAAATTATGACCTCATCAAGAATTTGCCTAAACTATCTCAGCCTGAAGCTAAAATAGCTGATTTTCCTCAGGAATATGTGGCGCCTTTTGGCGCTTTGAGTCAAAAATACTATGAAGATGAAGCCGTCTTTAATCGGTTTGTAATTTGGAATCAGCAGGCAACGGAGAAGTTAGAAAAATTATTAGAGGCTCGTTTTTTGGAGTTAGAGCTGGAGCAAAAACATCGGCAAAATTCGGAAGTGTGGAAAACTTTAAATGACAAGATTAAGTTGGTGGACTATTTGAGGTTTTTAGAGAAGAATAGACCATATCATTCTCAGCGACCAATAGCTATTAGTGTTAACGCTTCTAAGAAGTTAGAAATTTTAGATGTTGATAATAGACAACTCGAGGCTGACTTGAAATTGGAATATGAAGATATTGCCCGAGAGTACAAAGAATATCTAAAGACTGAAATGGCTGATTTGATTTTAGCTATCAGACAAACAGAAGGAAAGGTCTTTAACAAAAAAGAGACCCTAGCTAATTTACACGATCGCCTGGGAACTTGTCAGGTTTTAAGTAGTCACAGTTTGTCAGATAAGATGCATCACCGCATTAGTTCGGCTAACTTTGAGTCTTTCAAAGAATCATCTTTGACTGCCACTGAACTGGAACAAATTAATGATTTTGTGAGACGAGGTGAATGTAATTTGACTAAACAAGCTAGTGCCAGAAAACAATATGAGACTAATGAAAAAGATTTAAACCGCTATCATGATAAATTGGATGCTAGATTCTTGTCAGATTATTCTACTGTAGTTGGTAACATTGATGTTTATGAAAATTTAATAAATAGTTTGAAGTTGATTAACTTATCATTGTCCAGTTTGCTCAGAGAAAAACACTCTTATTTGATAAAAGATTTTAGCGCTAAGAATAAAACCTATCAAGCTTTAATTAACGATTATAATCGAAAATATCATCGTGCGGGTGGTGAACCACTGCGACCAGCCTTTGATATGAAGCTTAATTTGGTTGATTATCTCTAATTATATGGTAACTATAAAAACTGCGAAAGAAATTAATATTATTCGTGCGGGCGGTCATAAGCTAGCGGTTATTTTGCAGACCCTAGTCCAGGCGGTAAAGCTCGGAGTGGATACTGGTTACCTGGAACAGTTGACTAATGAGCTAATTATTAAAGCTGGTGGTCGGCCGTCTTTCAAGGGCTATGATATGGGGGGTGGCTTGTTTTTCCCTACATCTTTATGTGCTTCTATTAACAATGAAGTAGTTCATGGAGCGGCGTTGCCGGCTCGAGTTTTGCGTTCGGGCGATATTATTGATCTGGATATTGGTATGGAGTGGCAAGGACTTTATACTGACACTTGCCTAACAGTGGGGGTCGGAAAAATCAGTCACGAAGCCAAGCAATTGATCCGAGTGACTAAGGAGGCTTTAGAGTTGGGAATTAGACAGGTTAAGCCAGGGAACACTCTGAATGATATTGGAACAGCCATTGAAAATTATGCCGACAAGTTTGATTACGGTGTAGTGCGAGATTTAGTTGGTCATGGCGTGGGCTATCAAGCTCATGAAGAACCAAATGTCTTTAACTATGCTATCCCAAAAAACTCACGCGAAAATATTACTCTCAAAGAGGGAATGGTGCTAGCGATTGAACCAATGATTAATCTGGGGACCTGGGAAGTTATTACGGCTAAGAATGGTTATACTGTTTTGACAGTTGATAATTCGCTTAGTGCCCATTTCGAACACACGGTAGTGGTGACTAAAACCGGTTATGAAATTTTAACCAAATAAATGAAAAATATTCGATTGATTGGAATTGATTGGGGCGAGAAGCGTCTCGGAGTGGCCCTCGCTGAAAGCGAAGTTTGTTTGGCGACGCCTTTTATGGTGGCCGCTAATTTATCTGAACTGCTGCACATTATTACAGCGGAAAAAATCGATCTAATTGTTTTGGGTGAACCCCAAAAGATGCGGGGGAAGACCAATGATATTAATCCTCAGTTTAAAGAATTTTTGCGCCTGCTTAAAACCAAAACTGATTTACGAATTGAGCTAATCGATGAACGTCTTTCTAGTAAAAATGTGGATGCTCTAGTTGGAAGTAAAAAGACTAAGGCCCCGCGCGATGCCGTCGCCGCGATGATTATTTTACAGAGTTACTTGGATCAAACATATGGCCGAAACCTTTAACACCAAAGCCCTAGTTCTCAATCGCTATATCTACCGAGAATATGATAGCCGGGTGACAGTCTATTCACCTCTTTTTGGTAAGATAGATTTGTTGGCACGAGGTGTGCAACGTCCCGGATCAAAATTAGCGGCTCACGTTGAGCCCTTAAGTTTAGTTGATCTGATGATTGTTAAAGGGAAGAACACGGATTATATTGGGAGCTCGATTGTGAGCGACGCCTACGCCAGCATCAAGTGCGATTTGGCCAAATTACCTTTTGCCGGTTCAGCTCTTTTCGCTTTTAATCGTCTAATTAAGCCGGAAGAAAAAGATGCTGTCCTCTTTGATCTATTGCTCGATTTTCTAGATATCTTAGATCAAAAACCAGAAAGAGCCGATTGGCTACTGGCTTCTTGGTCGCTGAAATTCCTCTCCGCTTTAGGGTACCAACCCGAACTCTATAATTGTCTGCATTGTCAGAAACGCTTAGAACCGGATAATAATTTCTTTAGCATTATGCGGGGCGGTATCTTCTGCAGTGATTGTTCCAGAAGGGAACTTAATCTGGAAGCGGTGGATCAAAATAACATCAAGATGTTGCGCTTAGTTTTGTCTCATTCTTTGACCGATTTAGCTAATCTGAGAGCAGACAACAAGAGTTTCGATCGGGTTAATAATCTGGTTAAAAATCTGCTTAATTTCTATATCAAGAATTAGAGAGCTATTATTTTTTTGTTTTACTCCACGGCTTAGCAGTCGTGTTTTTTATTATTGGATACAAAAAAAGCGAATAACATTGTTATTCGCTTTTAAATTTTTTTCTTGCCAGAATTAATTAGCTGGCTTTTCTGTTGACATAATAATCATCTAAAATTACGATTACCATATCAAATGTTTTTGTTACCTCATCATCTTCTAAAATAGTATCAATGATATTATCTTCTTCGTAATAATCAATGATGATTGGATTCCATTTAGAATCCTCGGCGAAAATCCTTTCACAACGTCTTCTTTCTTTGACATTTCCAGGAGCACCGGAGTTCAATTTTGGATTGTAGTCTTTGTATAGACCAACTCCATGCCGGTTTTTAAAGCTTGGCCGAGGCCAAAAGAATTCTTCGATTGATTTATGTTCTTCCCAGTGTCTACTTTTGAATTTTCGATGTTTGGAAGTTTTTTCGTTTTCATCGTCTATAACAACCACATCAAGTTCCTCGAAAAAATTATCATCTGTAGGTGCATAATATAGGTAAGACTCATGAATTGGAACTTTTTTCCCGTTACTATCGATGAAGCTATCATATCTTTTTTCAGATATTTCTAATTCCATTTTGATAGTGTAACTATCGTGAGCAATTCGTGGCTGTCTAGAAGAAAAACTTGATCTTCTTCTTGACTTTGAGCTTCCCAGTCTAATTCCACCGATAATTTCGTTTTCTGCGATCTGACGCCTGTTATAGGCATTATAATTTCTTGCCATATATTTGGCTTTTTGGGTTTATTGGAATTTAATTGAATTATTATTATTTCTAAAATGGTTAGAAGTTAAAAATAATGATAATTCAATTAATTCGACCCATAAAACCTTGATGTCAGGGAACTACTTAACAATAATCATTATACCATAATATCATATATCTGTCAATGGTGATTCATTCAGATGCCGTAATTATTGGTCAAAATGGCCGATTTATATGATTCTAATGGTAATAAAAAAGACTATTTCGGTTTAACCAAAATAGTCTTTTTGTTTTATTTTTTCCAATACTCAATTATGTATTGGTAGTATATCTTTCTGCTTCCGGGAGATTGAATTCGCTTACATTCTGTGATTCGATAGTAAACAATATCAATGCCGTCTGGTTCGAACTTGATAGAACGAGATCGGTGGGCGGCGGGAATTGTGCCGGTTAAAATTTCACCAGTCCCAGGAGGGTATTTTTCGCGAAGCCTGGCATTACGAATGGCCGCTCTGATGACAATTATCAGACCAACTGCCAAGACGATCAGACAGACTAATAGTCCGCCACCCATTAAAGAAAACAGTATTTTTAACATTTTTTAGCCCCTTCTTTTTTGGTAGGTAAACACTTCTTTATTACCCATCTAATTGATCTGCCAATAAACCTAATGGTGGCCAGTAGTCCTCCTTCAAAAATAAAAGAGAATATTACTACCATCAGCCAGAATACTAACCAGACAGCGGCAGCTAAGCAAATTGTTGCCAGAAATGCCCACCAAGAAGATGTATGTATTCCGATCAGAACAGAGGCCATTATCTGGGCACAGATTGCAAATGCAATAGCTGCGACATCATCCCACTTTTCGCGGCAGGCAGAACTAATCATTAATCCTATGATTATCACAGAGATACCAATGGACATAGCTGAAATGAGAAAAGCACCAAAAGTATCAAGGGAGAAATTAAGAGAAGCAAACACTATAATTACTACGAAAGCGCAAAAGGTGATAATGCCAATTAAACCATCAATTCTATCTGAGAAGAAGTTGGTGCAAAATAAAACAGACATTATTACAATAATTATGGCCAACATCAAGATGTCGCTAGCAAATTGCTTGGGTGAAATAATCTTGGCGATTGAGAATCTAATTTCTTTCTTAACTTTATCCAGTCGACCCTCTTTGTATTTTGCCTTATGGCTTTTTGATAACCAAAAGTCCTTAGCATAATAAATATCTGAAGATTTGGTGGTATCCCAGGCCGCAACTCCTTTACTGTAAGCCTCGAGCTGTTTGTCTTTTGGTATAATCTTGTCGATAAAATATAGGGTGTCAATATCAGAAATGTATTCTGTGATAGTTTTTTTAATACTACCTTGACCACTAAGTGATACATTTTCTTTTGTGACAATTTTGGAGACATAATAGTATTCTCGACCATTGCGATTTTTTTCATAAGTGATTTCCAATTTCTCGGTAGTCTGGCTGAATCCTTTACCGACAAAAATCAAGAGGGCTGATAATAACAATATTTTCTTCATGGTGGATTTATTTTTTAGATTAATAATTAGAATTGACTGCTCAGACCACCTGGTCTCAGATAAGCTGAGCCGTCAATCTAATTTAATCGTTTTTTCAAAGGGCTGTTTTTAACCCCTAATACTAACATTTATTTATATATTTGTCAATTGGTATCTTAGATTTATAATCTGGCAATTGACAAAAACCGGGAAATTAGCTTTTTCTTGATAAAAATAAAAAAATAGGCTAGAATTAAGAGGTATTTATTAACAGTCTAAGAAACCTAAAAGACCGTAAAATAGGCTTAATTTTAATTATATGAGTATTATTAGTCTCAAAGATATTCATCACCATTACGCCGACCACTTGAACCAAGAAATCAGCGTGGTCGGTTGGGTCAGAACTGTGCGCTCTTCCAAGGATTTTGGCTTTATTGAGTTAAACGATGGCACCTTCTTCAAGGGGATGCAGATAATCTTTGATGATCAATTAAGCAACTTTGCTGAAATTGAAAAAACTACTCTGGGCTCCGCCTTGGAAATTACTGGTACCTTAGTAGAGTCGCCCGCGGCCGGTCAACCTTTTGAATTGAAGGCTAAAGAAATTAATGTCATTGGTCTAGCTGATGCCGGCTATCCTTTGCAGAAGAAAAAGCATAGCTTTGAATTTTTACGAACCATTGCTCATCTGCGTCCTCGCAGTAATACTTTCTCAGCCGTTTTTCGCTTACGTTCCGTATTGAGCTTCGCGATTCACAAATTCTTTCAAGAGAAGGGGTTTGTTTATGTGCATTCACCGATTATTACTACTTCTGATTGTGAAGGCGCCGGAGAAATGTTTAATGTCACTACTTTAGATTTAAATAAGCTGATTCCTAAAGATGAAAAAGGTGAAGTGGATTATAGTGCTGATTTTTTTGGTAAGAGAGCGGGACTGACCGTTAGTGGTCAGTTAAATGCTGAGGCGATGGCCCTGGCTTTCAAAAACGTCTATACCTTTGGTCCTACTTTCAGAGCGGAGAATTCCAACACGACTCGACACGCTTCCGAATTCTGGATGTTAGAGCCAGAAATCTTTTTTGCTGATTTAAATGATGACATGAAGTTAGCAGAGGAGATGATCAAGTACGTGATTGCTTATGTCTTAAAAGAAATCCCAGAGGAAATGGAATTCTTTAATAAGTTTATTGATCCGACTTTATCAGAGCGTTTACAGGCTCTGCTTAATTCCGAATTCAAAAAGATGACTTATACCGAAGCGGTTGATATTTTGCTTCAGTCCGGCCAAAAGTTTGAGTATCCGGTCAAGTGGGGCATTGATTTACAAACTGAACACGAGCGTTATTTAACCGAGCAAGTGGTCAAGGGTCCGGTGTTCTTAATCAACTATCCGAAAGAGATCAAGGCTTTTTATATGCGCCTCAATGATGATGGTAAGACCGTGGCCGCTATGGATCTATTGGTTCCTGGTATTGGGGAAATAATTGGTGGTAGTCAGAGAGAAGAGCGTTTAGACCTCTTAACAGCCCGTTTAAAGGAGTTAAATTTGAATCCGGAAGATTATGCTTGGTACTTAGATTTGCGTAAATATGGCGGTGCTAAACACGCTGGTTTCGGTTTGGGTTTTGAGAGAGCTATTATGTATTTAAGCGGCATGGTTAATATTCGCGACGTGATTCCATTCCCTCGGACTCCTAAAAATGCTGAATTTTAATTTATATATTTAGAACAAACACTATGACAACTAAAATCAACTCACCCAAATTCGCTTTTTATTATCTCTTAGCGTTGGTGGCTCTAATTTTTACCGCCATTGCCACTGGTCAAATGATTTTCCAGATGATTAACCAAAATTTACCAGATATCTTCGGTCAATATGGTACTGATTTCTCTTCGGAGATTTTGAAGTTTGCAATTTCGGCTATTTTGATTGCGGCGCCAGTTTTTTATGTCATTTCTAATTTAATTTACAAACATTTGTTTAAGGGCGACATGGCCAAAGATTCTGGTATTCGCCGCTGGTTAACTTATTTTATTCTGCTCGTTTCCGCTGTGATTATTATTGTCTTTTTGATTATCACTGTTAATAATTTCCTAAATGGTGAGTGGACTAGCAAGTTCTTACTGAAGATGTTGACCGTTATTGGTTTGGCTGCGATTGTGTTTAGTTTCTATCTCTATGATATCAAACGCTTGGAAGTATTGGCTAAAAAAGATAAGGTGTTTAAAGTGTATTTTTTCGCTTCCTTAGCTTTAATTTTAGCCGCCTTCATCGGTTCTTTGTTTATTGTGGAGAACCCAATTGAGGCCCGTAATCGCCGGGTGGATGAAAGAATTGTTAGCAATTTTTACAACATTGAAAGCGCCGTTAGTTCTTATTACAACACCAATAAAAAACTGCCAGCCACTTTAGACGATTTAAAGAAAGAAGCTTTGGCAGTTGATAGCTTAATTGATCCTACCACTAGAGAAACCTTCGGCTATAAGGCTGTTAGTGGTTTAGATTATCAATTGTGTGCTAATTTCCGAACTGATAATAAAAATAGCAAGGATGTTATGTATCAATATTTAGATCAAAACAAGCGCCATTTAGTCGGTTATCAATGTTTGGACTTTAAGGTTTATATTGATACCCTTAAAGAACCAATCCCAGTTACAGCCCCGGCCGTAACCCCAGCTCAATAATTATGATGGAATTTAGATCGGAAAAATTTAGTGGTCCGCTAGAACTTCTGCTGTCTTTAATCGAAAGAGAGGAGATGGATATTACTGAAATTGCTCTAGCTAAAATCGCTGATGAATATATTGCCTATCTCAAAAACTTAGCCCACATTGATCCGGAACAAGTGGCTGATTTTTTAGTGATTGCGGCCAAGTTACTTTACCTTAAATCTAAGGCGCTTTTGCCCTATCTTTCTACTCCCGAAGAAGATGAAGAAATTGAAGAGTTGGAACATCAGCTGCGGATGTATAAAGAATTCTTGGAGGCTAGCAAGGGTCTGGAAAAGATGTTGGCTAAAAAGAAATTTTCTTTTGTGCGCGATTTGGGTAAGAGTGGTAAGCGCCGCCAACTATTTATCTGGCAGAAATTTTCTCCCCCCAAGAGTCTTACCAAGGAAATGTTGCGCGAACACTTTGATTATATTTTAGGATTTTTGGCCCCTGAAGAACAGGAACTCAAGGAAGAAATCATTGAACATAAAATCAGTATTGAAGAAAAGATTAGTTTCATCCAAAGAAAATTAATGGACAAAATTTCTTTTAGTTTTAATCAGGTTATTAAAGAAGCGGGTAATAAGACAGAAATCATTGTGAGTTTCTTAGCAGTTTTAGAGTTGGCTAAACAACGTGAGCTGGAATTTCAACAAGATGGTTTGTTTGGAGAAATATTTATTAATAAATTGAATTAAATCTATGGCTTTACTCAAATCTCAAATAGAATCTTTATTGTTTGTGGCTAATAAGCCTTTGACGGCTAAGGAGCTCGCTGATTTATTGAAAATCAAGTCAGAAGAGGTGGAGGCGGCCATGCAGGAGTTATCTGCTAATTATTTAAGCAGTGAATCTGGTCTTCAGGTCATCAAGAATAACGGCAAATATCAATTGGTCAGTTCCGCTGAGAATGCTGCCATTGTTCAGGAGTTTATCAAAGATGAAACCAGCGGGGAATTGAGCCGTCCCAGCCTGGAAGCCTTAACTGTCATTGCTTATCGCGGACCAATCGCTAAAATTGATTTAGATCGAATTAGGGGTGTTAACTGTTCTTTGATTATTCGCAACTTATTAATCAGGGGACTCATTGAAGAAAAGGCTGACAAGGAAAAGAAAGAAAGTTTTTATAATGTTACCATGGACTTCATTCGTTATCTCGGTATTAATCAATTGGAGGATCTGCTGGACTACGAGCGCTTGCACGCTGATGACACGATTGACAAGATGCTAAATCGAGGAGAAGCAGTCGAAGAAATTGTTCCAGGAGTACAAATTTAATTTTTATGATGGGATCTATTATTATTACTATAATCAGTTCATTTTTTTGGTTGAATATTAATTTCAATAATATCTTTTTGTTTACCCACAACTCCATTAGTTCTGAAGCCGTTATCGAAAAACAAGCCACGATTCATTTACCTCAGAAGAAATCCGGTATTCAAGATATTGAAGTCTCAGCTTACAGTGCGGCCGTGTTTGACATCAAGGACAAGCTTTTTATCTTTGAAAAAAACTCTAACGATCGTTTGCGTATCGCCAGTATTAGCAAATTGATGACTGCTTTAGTATTTTTAGATAATAATCCTGGCTGGGATCAGATTTATGAAATTACCCGAGAGGATCGGCGGGATGGTGGCAAGATTTATCTTTATTTGGGTGACAAGGTAACTGTCAAAAATCTTTTCTATGCCATGCTCGTTGGATCGGATAATACTGCGACCATCGCCTTGATCCATGCGGCCGGAATGACGGAGTCTGATTTTGTGGTCAATATGAATGAGAAGGCCAGAGAATTAGGGCTATTGCAAACTAGCTTTGTGGATCCGGTGGGATTGAGTAATAGTAATATTTCCACGGCGCGAGAAGTGGCTTTGTTGGCTCAGGCAGCACTAGCCAAAGCAGAGATCAATCAGGCGGTGGGGACCGAAAAGACGGAGTTTTCCACGGTGGCTGGTATTCCCAAGGCGATTGAATCGACTAATTCTTTGCTAAATAGCTTCCCAGATGATAGTATCAAAATTGTCGGGGGCAAGACTGGTCATACAGAATTGGCGGGTTATTGTTTTGTGGCTAAATTTATCGATGCCAATCAACATGAGATAATCTCGGTGGTGCTCGACACCCCCAGCGAGGCTGAACGTTTCAAGCAAACGGCTCGATTGGTCCGTTGGATCTATGATAGCTATGAATGGTAATTTTATGAAAATATTTTTAAATTTTTTAACTAAATCAAGAAACTTTGTGGCATATCGTTATCCGCACTTATCCGCGCCACTTTTGCGGCATAAGTCGATTATTAAGTTTCTAATGTCTGGTGCAATGGCGGGGGTGGTAGATTTGTCGGTGTTATTTGTTCTGCATGGATTATTGAATGTCTCGGTGGTGATAGCGACCAGTGCGGCCTATATTGCTTCTTTCTGGATTAGTTTTTATCTCCAGAAATTTTGGATTTTTTGTAATCATAACCAGAAACAGCTTTATCATCAGTTAGTTCTTTATTTCTTATTTGCCTTTATCAATTTAAACTTAAACGGTTATCTCATGCACGTTCTGGTTAATCGTTATCAGGTGTGGTACTTGGGGGCCCAGATTATAGTTAGTCTGGCGATTGGCTTTGATAGCTTTTTGCTCTACAAGTTTATCGTCTTTAGAAAACATCATGAGGATGAACAATAATTAGTCATTATGAAATTAACAATCAGGGAAGAACAATTAAATGAGGCACCAGAAAGCTTTTTGCATCACAGCGGCTGGGCCTTGATTCATGATAGAAGGCGAGATGTTAGTAGCTTTGTTAAACGTCTCGGTTCCGGTTTTTATCCTCGGCTGCATTTATATGTTGATTCCCAAAATGGTCTGGTAACTTTCAATATGCATTTAGATCAGAAAGAGACTAGTTATGAGGGCGGACATATGCATAGCGCTGAATATGATAATGAGTTGGTGGTTGGCGAAATAGCGGCCATCAAGGCGTCTCTGGGTATTGATTCTGGTGCTACTAAAACTCAAACACCGGTAACGACTCCGGACTCTAGTGTGAGTATTTCCAAACCACAATATAATCAAAGTAATTTTGCGGCCGATTTAGCAGAGCTCAAAAGCGTCAAACCAAAAACTTTTTGGCAGCGATTATTAGGACTATAATATTATAATATATGAATCCTTCCGAGGAGATAAAATCAAAATTAGATATTACGGAAGTCCTGGGAGAATATATCTCACTTCGACCCGCTGGTGGTAACCTGCGGGCTGTTTGTCCGTTTCATCAAGAAAAGACTCCTTCTTTTATGGTTTCTCCGGAGAAGCAGATTTGGCATTGCTTTGGTTGTGGTCGAGGCAGTGACATTTTTGGCTTTGTGATGGAAATGGAAGGCCTCAACTTCAGCGAGGCGCTGCGCCTCTTAGCTCCGAAGGCGGGAGTGACATTGAAGCGGGAAGACATGGAGGAAAGTTCTAAGCGCAGTCGACTGTTAGAGGTGGTGGAATTAGCTCGAGATTATTATCACCTCCAGTTATTCAAAAATGAATCTATTAAAAAATATCTCAAAGATCGTGGCCTCAATGAAGAAACGGTGCGGAGCTTCAAGATTGGCTATAGCCCGGAAAGTTGGGATGATGTTATCACTCTCTTAAAACAAAAAAAATATACTGATGAAGAAATTTTTCTGGCTGGACTCAGCGCCAAAAAAGAGGGCACTGCTAAATACTATAATCGTTTTCGGGATCGCATTATGTTTCCGATTAATGATGTCTCTGGCCAACCAATTGGTTTTTCGGCGCGGGTTAATCCGGCCAACACTAATCCGGAGTTAGAAAAGATGGGGAAGTATATCAATAGTCCTCGAACTAATATCTATGACAAGGGCCGCGTGCTGTTTGCTCTGGATAAAGCTAAGCAAGCTATCAAGAGCGAAAATTTAGCGGTAATTGTTGAAGGTCAAATGGATGCTATTTCTTCCCATCAACATGGTTTCAAAAATACAGTGGCTTCTTCCGGTACTGCTTTGACCGCCGAACAAATCAAGCTCATTAAACGCTATACTAACAACGTGGCGCTAGCTTTTGATGCTGATAATGCTGGTCAGATTGCGGCTGATCGCGGTATCAAAGAAGCCATGGCGGCGGAACTGGATATCAAGGTGATAATTATTCCTGGCGGCAAAGACCCCGATGAAGCGCTCCGGCAGAATCCAGCAAAGTGGGCGGAGGCGATAAAATCAGCGCGACCGATGATGGAATATTATTTTGACAAAGTTTTGAAAGAAGCTGATTTGTCTCAATCCACTGGTAAGAAATTGGTGGCTAAGAAGATTTTGGAGATGATTAATAAGTTCAGCAACAAGATTGAAATAGACCATTGGCTCAGACGGCTCAGCAACAAGATCAATATCAGTGAAGAAGTCCTCCGGGAAACGATTAACTCCATTAGAAAGCCAGTAGAGGTTAAATATACTAAGAAGGTTAGCTTGCCCGATCGAATTGATATCAGTCAGAGCCGGGAAGACAAGCTCTCTGGCTTGCTTCTGTCTCTAATCTTGAAGTTCCCTGATTTCACTGAATATGTGGTTAATAACCTCTCGGCCGAGCATTTAGACGGCCCCCACTACCGACCGTTTTACAATCAGTTAATAATCTATTATAATACTAATAAGGCCTTAGATTATCATAGTTTCAGAGGCCATTTAGAATCTCAAGATCCGGCTCTAGCGTCCCAGCTTGATACCTTGTCGCTTCTAGCAGATAAGGACTTCGCCGAGATAGATTTAGCGTTGGTTAAAGGCGAAATTATCAAAACTATTTTAGCTTTGAAAAAATCCAGTCTCAAAAATCGCATGGCGGAAATTGAGAAACAAATTGCTCAAGCGGAAAATAATAATGATAGTCAAAAAAGTAGCGATCTGATGTCGGAACTTAAACTCCTCTCGGAGGAGTCCAAAGAATTGGATATCTAATCATATGAAAGTTAAAAAATCTAAAAAAGTCAGTGCCACAAAGAAGGCGCCGCAGAAATTAAAAAAACCCATTATGAAAGCTAAGACAGCCAAGGCGTCAGTTGTGTCCAAAAAAAATATTCATCCCAAAACTAGCTCGGTTAAAACCAAACCGGTGTTTAAGGTTAAAGAAGTGGTTAAAGAAAAGCGTGAAGTAGTTAAACCTTCCGAAGAAAAGATAATGGCTATTATCAATAAGGGTCGGACTCGAGGCTTTGTGACTGAAACCGAACTATTATATTTATTCCCTGAACTGGAAGAATATGTCTATGACTATGATATCTTCTTAGGTCGACTGCAAGAGGCTGGTGTTAAAATGATTGAGGATAATGGCGGTATCTTGGGACGCAAAGATGACATTGTGGCCACAGCTAAGGGTCGCGGCGGTAGCATGGGCATCGATTTAGCTAAATTGAGTGCTGATTCCATTCAGATGTATCTGAAGGAGATTGGTAAAATTCCCTTGTTGAGTGGTGATGAAGAAGTGGAGCTATCTAAACGGAAAGAGAAGGGTGACAAGGAAGCTGAAAGAAAGATTATTGAAGCTAATTTGAGATTAGTGGTTTCCATTGCTAAGAAGTTTGCTAGTGCTAAGGGGCTGAGCCTCTTAGATTTGATTCAGGAGGGCAATATTGGCCTGTTTAGAGCTGTAGAGAAGTTTGAGTATAAGAAGGGCTTTAAGTTCTCAACCTATGCCACCTGGTGGATTAGGCAGGCAATTACTCGGGCTTTGGCCGACCAGTCTAGAACCATTCGGATTCCAGTTCATATGGTGGAAACTATCAATAAATTTCAACAGGTCCAACGCTTCTTGATTCAAGAATTGGGTCGAGAACCATTGGCAGAGGAGATATCAGCTGAGATGGGAGAGGATTTAGAGAAGGTCAGATATATCATCAAGATTTCCCAGGATACTATATCACTGGAAACTACCATTGGTGACGATGAAGATAACTCCACTTTGGAAGATTTTATTGAGGACGTCAAGAATGAAACACCGGACCGTGTGGCTGCCTTGCAGTTACTGCGGGATTACGTCAAGGCCATTATCATTAACCTGTCACCAAGAGAACAGAAGATATTGGAAATGAGATTTGGTTTGGTTGATGGCGTGGCTCATACTTTGGAAGAGGTGGGGCAGGAATTTGAGGTCACCCGTGAACGTATCAGACAAATTGAAGCTAAAGCTCTGGAAAAGATCAGAAAATTCAAGGGACTGGAAAAATTGAGAGATTACTAGACAAAATACCCTAAAACGTGGGTTGACAAGACCCTAGTTTTTGCGATATTATACCTTTGTTGTTAGAACAACTTAATATTCCCGGGTAGCGCAGCGGTAGCGCAGTTGGCTGTAGAATGATGCAGCTCCCTTGAGTAATCAAGAGATGAAGAACAAGGTGAATTGCTGGAAGCCTAAAGCCACTTAATTGAAGCTATGGTAATCAGCAGCCAAGCCCTGAGGGTCAGGGAAGGTTCAGAGACTATCTCGAAAGAGAGTACTTCTTTATTCGGTTTAACTGAATAAGGCGGGAAGCGCCTTGCATCCTAATTAGGGATGATGATATAGTCCACCCCTTATGGAAACATTTGGATAAGTGTAACCAATTGGTCGTCGGTTCGAATCCGACCCCGGGAGCAACAATAAAGACCCCATTAATACTGGGGTTTTTATTATACCCCAATAGGAGTTAGGACTAGTTTTAATAAAATGATATAATTATTATTATAAACATTATCTATAAATTTATGAAGCAAAAATTTGTCTTATCTGTGTTAAATATTTTAATGCTGTGCGTGGTTATCGCTGCGGTTAGTATATTTTTTGTTAATAAGGCCGAATGGATGGGTTTGGTGTTAATTATTCTGGCGCTTCTTTGCATCATCTCTTTGTCAATCCCTGAAAATACTGAACTGTTATTTGGCAAATTATTTGGAAAAATTTTTAATGAAATTTAAAGTATATTTTTTCGGCGACTGTAATTTAATACTGGTATGCGGCCGCTTGTTGTTGTAAT
>Ga0210057_1002942_pt1 | contig 23837 bp, 30 predicted proteins | sample CryGeyCG2114_010_2_FD_183968 | JGI IMG/M metagenome (GOLD analysis project Ga0210057, IMG submission 183968) | Groundwater microbial communities from aquifer - Crystal Geyser CG10_big_fil_rev_8/21/14_0.10 (SPAdes) (version 2) | ecosystem: Environmental > Aquatic > Deep subsurface > Groundwater ...
TGATTCAGTGAATATATCTATAAAGGACACAATAAACAATTCAAATGAATAAATACAGCAAAATAGATCATCTTATACAAATTTTAAGATATGCAGGACTCAAAAGTATAAAAGAAACAATTGAGACTTTTAATTTCACAATTGTTGATTTAAATGATAATTGTATATTACATCTAACAGCAAGATCGAACCGGATATCTGTATGTGAATATCTTATTTCATTAGGGATAGATATCAATAAGCAAAATTATAGACTTAGAACACCTCTTCATGAATCAGTTATGTGGAATTTTGAATATTTCTCTGAGTATCTATTGAAAAATGGAGCATTAATCAATACACAAGATGATGAAGGTAATACACCTCTTCATATTGCTTCACAATTTGGTTATTTGAAAATGTGTAATTTGTTATGGATATATGGTGCAGATCCGAATATTAGAAATAACACTGGAAAAACATTTCGAGATATCACTTCTTCTGAAGTAATCAGATCTCTTGGATCCGGTGAGAAAACGAAAGTATGTCGTGTCATTCAGTGAAAAGTATTAAAAATATACATAAGTCAAAAAAATAAGAAACATAAGACAGATACAAATTAATATGGAATCTACATGGAGTATAATAAATAGACTTGAATATGCTATAAAATATGAAACTATCGAAAACGTAAAAGAAATTATAGAGACTTATCATTTGAAGAATGATATTTTAAATTTTACTTACATACTACATTTTGCAGTAGAAAATCGTTGCATTGATATATGTGAATATCTGATCGAATTCGGGTGTGATGTTAACTTACAAAATACATTTTTAGCATACCCAATTCACATAGCAGCATGCTTTAATTATTTAGATATATGTGAATTGTTATTGCAAAATGGTGCATCGATTAACCAAATAAATGCGACAGGTGATACCGCTCTTCATTCTGCAGCATGTTGGAGTTATTTACCTCTATGTGAACTACTATTAAAATATGGTGCAGATCCTAATATTAAAAATTCGATGGGAAAAACATTTCGCGACATAACAAAGTCTGAAGTAATCAGATCTCTTGGATCAGGTGATAAAACGAAAGTATGTCGCCGATGTTAAACATATATGATATGGTGACTTATATTATCCCGTGAAACGTTGGGGGGGGTAAGTAACATAATATATGTTTATGTTTTCTATACGAGATTGGTAGAATATAATAAGCAGTGATATAATATATCAGTATTCTTTTGATTTACTTGCAGATTTTGTATTCCATCCGGGTGTTGAACATGGATAACATAATGGACAGTCTTCTGGGTTAAAACCCGGATCGTCAGACCAAAATGTTACAGTATGTTTTTTGCATGTATAGAAGTATTTTCCATCTGCTTCTGCACATTTTGAATCGCAATAAGTACGGTAGTCGTTGTTCAACACAGATCCCTTCCACGGATATGGATCTAATCCTTGTTCATAACGATGTAATTTACAATACTCACAGGTTTCAAATTTATCAACGCCAAATAAGGGGTGTCCTATATCCTCTACATCGAGGAATACAAAATGTGGATATTTCTTAGCCAATGCAGCTCGTTCATGAATTGAGATATCCTCCATAGCGATTAGTTCTATGTTGTTGTCAAAAGAAATTAGTCGGTGACCTTGTTGTTGAACATTTCATTCACTGAATTAATTACTTTGGTGAAATTTATTTTAAGTTATGTAATAAAACAGTAAGAAAAAATGGAACATAGTAGTAGTATAGAACAACTTAAAGATGCTATAATGCATGGAAATATTGAAAAATTCAAAAAAATTATAAAGATTAGACATTTAACGATAGATGTTCTAAATCATACTTATATATTACATGATGCAGTAGAATATAGATGCATTGATATCTGTGAATATCTGATCGAATTTGGGGTTGATATCAACAATCAAGATGTACTATTACATACCCCTCTTCATGAAGCAGCACGTTGGAATTACTTAGATATATGCGAATATCTATTAAAACAAGGAGCATTGATTAACATGAAAGATACGCATGGTGATACACCTCTTCATTACACAGCAAACGTTCAGTGTATTGACATGTGTAAACTATTGTTGATGTATGGTGCAGATCCTGATATTAAAAATAATAATGGAGATACATTTCGTGACATGACAAAATCTGAGGAAATCAAATGTCTTGGATCAGGCGATAAAACAAAAGTATGTCGGCAGAACATTCGGTGAATTTGTAATTAATAAAAATAAACAATAAACACAAACGTAAATAATGGCGGTTAATCACATTAAAAGATTTATATTTCATAGAAAACTTACAGATGTAAAAAACATAATTGAACATTATAATTTTACGGTTAATCAATTAAATAATACGCATATACTACATGCTGTGGCAGGATTTAACCGTATTGATGTGTGTGAATATCTGATCGGCTTAGGGATTGATGTTAACCAACCAGATGATGATATGGCAAGACCTCTTCATGAAGCAGTACGTTGGAATTACTTAGATATGTGTAAGTATCTATTGAAAAATGGAGCGTTAATTGATGTAACGGATGAAGAAGGCCATACACCTCTTCATTATGCCGCATGGAATGGTCGCTTTGATGCATGCGATTTGTTATTGAAATCTGGTGCAGATCCTGATATTAAAAATAGTAATGGATATACATTTCGTGACGTAGCTTGTACTAAGGAAATCAAATCTCTTGGATCAGGTGAGAAAACGAAAGTATGTCGTTAACATTCGGTGAATTTATAATTAATAGTAATTAAACAATAAACACATACATAAAATGGAACTTAGACACTTTGTAATTCATGGAAAACTTGAAGCTGTAAAAGAAACGATTAAACTGTACAATTTTACAGTTAATCAATTAAATAATATGTATATACTACATATTGCAGCAGCATATGGTAAAATGAACGTGTGCAAATATCTGATCAGCCTTGGACTTGATGTTAACAAATCAAATGGGTTCATGAAAACGCCTCTCCATTTAGCATCACGTTTTGAATTAGATATATGTAAATATCTCTTGGAAAATGGAGCTTTAATCGATGTAAAGGATGAAAACGATTATACACCTCTTCATTATGCTGCATTTTATGATGATTTTTATACATGTGAATTCTTATTTAAATATGGTGCAGATCCGAATATTAGAAATAACACTGGAAAAACATTTCGAGATATAACTGATTCTGAAGTAATCAGATCTCTTGGATCAGGTGAGAAAACGAAAGTATGTCGTTAACATTCGGTGAATTTATAATTAATAGTAATTAAACAATAAACGCACACATACATAAAATGCTTAAATATTTTGTAATTCATGGAAAACTTGAAGATATAAATGAAACGATTGATATTTACAATTTTACAATTGATCAATTAAATAATATGCATATACTACATACTGTAGCAGGATGTGGTCAAATAGACGTATGCAAATATCTGATCAGTCTTGGACTTGATGTTAACAAACCAAATGAGTTCATGAAAACGCCTCTTCATTCAGCAGCACGTTCTGAATTAGATACGTGTAAATTATCTCTTAGAAAATGGAGCTTTAATTGATGTAAAGGATGATGACGGTTATACACCTCTTCATTTTGCCGCATTATATGATAGTTTTGATACATGTGAATTCTTATTGAAATCTGGTGCAGATCCGGATATTAAAAACAATGCAGGAGATACATTTCGAGATATAACTGGTTCTGAAGTAATCAGATCTCTTGGATCAGGTGAGAAAACGAAAGTATGTCGTCGTTGTTAACACAACATATATGAGAACGCGATTGAATTAGGGTTAAATATCTTTGGATAGTGTGTTGTTAGGTAACTGTTCTGGTATAAGTTCTTCTTCTGGTTTTTTGAATATATAATAAAATACCTGTTTGGCATCATCATTATCTGTAATCGCTTGTTGAAACATAAATATGAATGCTATGAATGGTAAAAATAATAAACACAAAAGAATATAACCAAAATCAACCATTTATATCACGTATTGAGAAATTCAATATACCATTTTTTCGCAACTTGTGCTGCTTTTCCATTTATATCTTTCAGAGTCAAATTACTTGCTTCAAGAACATCGCTTTCCTCCTTCTTGATATCAGAAACAACTGCACGAAGAAATTCACCCAATGATTTCATACTTGGTTCCTTCTTCTCGTTGTTGATTCCATACACAGTCTGCCAGGCCTGCTCAAGACGCTGTGCATTTACCGCATAATTCACAAAATCCACTATTTTTTTATCTTTATCATGATCAACGGTTTTCAACTTCTTAACCTTCGTAACAGTATGTTCGGAACCTTTCACCTTGAAACGAATAAATTGAACATCTCCATTATGCGTCTTAAGATTACAGGTTACAACAATTCCTTCACCTACATTTCCATCGATTGAAAATTGACGACCAACCGGTGAATTGGGCTCGATTGTTTCTGTGACCAACTTGTTGAGATACTCATGAGTGGCCTTCAAATTATCAAAATCAACATCAATCAGATAGTAAGGGAATTTCATAATATTCCATATATCACTTTCTGGTGCATCCACCCATGTATTATCGAAAAGCGTTTCATGCCATGATGTTTCATTCGTTTCATGATTTGTAACCTTAAAGTGTTGGAAAATCATAGATGATTTACATACTCCAGATAATGCAGACTTTGTTTGAATGTTTCCACCAGACCACTCATAGAAAACGCTTATAATCTTATCATTCAAATCGATCGCATACGCTTTTGCAAGCTTCTTAATAATACCTAACCATGCATCTTCGTGTTTCTTTGCATATTTATAACACTCTGCATTATCAAACCCATCATGTAAGATATTATTGCGAGATTGTACCCAAAATCCATGCTTTTCGGTAAAACAAACTGCCGCGTTCGTACCGTGGATCTTTTCAGTGGCGACACACGAAAGAGTTGGTGCAGGAATACTAGTATTAACAATCGGATCACCAGATTCATTAAATCCTCGGAATGAAACAATACTCTTGACAGTGTGAACTGCATCTCGAAACTGTCCAATAGAACCAAATGGAATAAATTGTGCCATATTACTTTTACTTCCTTTATTTACTTAAATTGTTGGTTGAGCTTTTCAATTTTGTTATCACTGAAATATATTTTATATGTATTTTTGTTTTTATTATGATCAATTACTCAAATTTGGTTCCAAAAAATCCAAAACTATAATGAACATTCTTGCATTATCACCAAATACCATATCGGAAATTCTTCGATACGTTGAGTACAATGAAAAAGGTCAATACCATTTCATATTGGCACATCAACATGAAAAACTTCGAACCATGATAGAATTGTATCCAGAAACACTGATACTTGGACTTGGAGAAACTATTATCCAAAAAGGTATTTTGAATATAATTCAATTCCCTTGGATTCACACGTTTACACAATTCTTATCCGTGTTAGATTTTCGTGGAATAACAGTTGGATTGAGATACGACTTTAGTAATGATACATGTATTAATACACAATGTCTTCGAAAACTAGGAATATCGAAATATATGCCAAAAGTATTAGTAAATACACTATTATCGCCATCAATAGAAGAAATATATCATGATAATGATCTGTATAGTCCACTTAAAGCAAAGAACTTAGATATGCTAACAGTTGCTAGAAAGTGTATATGTAATGGTGGACAATTGAGAAGGTTATTTGCACGAATTTGTTTCGAAACACAACAGAACATACTCGATTTTTTAGGTGCACTTGCCTACCGACATGAAATAGGACTAGAAATCATAGATTTACGCGATCTCCACATAGATAGTCCACAGTTAGCAAACGAATATGCACGCATGTATCAGTTACGAAAAACAATTCTATTGAATATAGACACAAAAGAGATTCTGTGTAATGATTCGATATTTTCAGCAAAAAGATTGTAATATATTACTATTCAGAATGAATTTCATAAACGGGGGGAAGATCTTCCGAGAATAGCATACTTTCGGATAGCATTTTAGTGCGTAGTTGTACTAGTTCACATTGCATATTCTTAATAGCATCTAAACACTCGAAATACGACTTTGTAACATTGCTTTTAGCATTTTTATAACCATTCGAGATGCGTATAGATACATCTGTAAGGTCATCTTGGGTATCAAGTTGACGTATTTGTTTAAATACCTTTAAAAATAACTCTAGAGCATCTGTATGTTCCTTACGAATCTTATCTTTCTTCGATATAAATGTAGCGTCGTTGTAAACCTCCGTAGTGCGTTCATTCATTGTTTTCATTAGTGCAATATCGTCAGGAATCCAGGCAAACAGAAGAGAAATGACAATAAGACTTGATACTATGTTATATTGATATAGTAAATGTGAAAGTATATACAATTGCGTTATCCAATTTAATAGACAAACAACCTTATAATTAATAAGAGATACTTTACAAATCAATCGAGTATCGGTTAGTATATGAAATAATGCCAAGTACATATTTACAGAGAAGGCGAATGAACTATAGATTCCATAAATAACAATACTATGTACAAAGTCATAAGTATCTGTTGGAAACACTTCTAATACTATGCTAATAAATGCAGCATATACTCCAATGTGATGTATAATGGTTTTGGTACGCATTTTCTGAAATACAATAATTGTACCAATAATATCTGTAATAGTGTACAGACCAGAAAAGTTGATTAATATTTGTTTGTGTTCCTGCCAACCAGATATACGAAATATCTTTTGGATTTCGTGTAATGATACACATGTTAGATAGATTAACATTCCAGATTTCATGAGATTGTTCAGTATATAACGTTTTCGATTGCTGTCACGTCGTTTGTATCTTTTTGACGAGTATGATAATAATATATGTAATTGATAGGTTAACAATACATAAATGACAGTTGACATCGGAATGAAAAACCATGGATCATAGTTCATCGAAAATAAGTATAAAAACAACATTCTTAGTATATTTAAACGCTTATGAGTTTGAATGATTTAGATATAATTGCTGAGGGTGTTACAAATAATAAAAGTAAGAAATGCTGGAATGTTAGTCTTTCGAATACTTTTACCGTTAAAAACAAAAATACAATTCAGTTTATTGTGTTGGTTTCACCGAATCATTTATCAAAACGAGTATATGCCAGAAATGATAATCAGGTGCTTTTACCACATAATGAAACAGAATGTGACATTAAATTCATCAACTTACAAGGTGTAGATGTTCAACTGGATATTCAAAATCAAACATATATAATAGCACAATATAGCGATCAAATTATCAAAGTATCAATTCCTTCAGATGTACATGCAGAATTATCTTACAAATATCAGTTTCAAATAAATCCAGATATTCCAATTGAAAAACATATAGATCATTTCAGCTTTCATGATAGTCAACTTTGTTGGGATGATTACAATTATCATCCATTGAAAGATAAGTATTCAAACTATTTTAATGAAGATCCTGGTAGACATTGTATATCAGATAGAGATGTAGAACTATTCGAAAAACAAGGAGGGATTATTAAAGAATTAGTTCCAGACGAAGAAGAAGAAAAAGAAAAAGAAAAAGAAAAAGAAAAAGAAAAAGAAAACAAGGAAGAAGATACAAAATCTGAACTTGAACCAACACCTGAACCAGAAATTGGAAACCATTCATCACATTTTATAATTGACTTTTCTATTAGAAAACAACCTGAATTAATAATTTATAGTAATATCACAAAAGAAGAACATAATAGCATATGTCATGAACAACTTGAAGAAAAATCAAGTAAAAGAAAAAGACAGGGAATATGTTACTTATGTTATTCGAAAATATTAGAAAAAGACAGAGTAAAAGTATACAATTGTGAACATTCGTTCTTATGTAGAAAATGTGTTGTTCGACAAAATAATAACGATTATGATACATGTCCAATATGTAGTGCGGTTATATGGGCGATATCATATACATAAAAAAATACAATCAACATTTTAATGTAAACAGAATTATGTGTGTCAAAGATTATTTTGACATAAAAAATTTCAATGACCAGAATTGTTTTTTTAGAGTTACATAAGAAAAAATTATTTACATACAATATGAATTCCAAAAAGACAAAAAACAAAAAAAATATTACAAGTGTTATCAAAATTGGAATCAACAAATTCTGTAGATATCCAGAGCATATAGCACATGTAAAACAATTTATAAAACCTACTACACAAGTACTATATGAACAAACATTGTTCATCAATTATTATGTTCTTAGAGCTATGGAATTAAATCATGATATTATTGATTTATCAAGTCAAACAAATCTAAATAGAATACGTTATCTATGTGAAAATAGAAAACAACAGAATTATACTAAAGTACTTGATGACATTAAAAATCCATTTTTAGAAGAATGTTGGATTCTATGGAAAGAACAAAGAAATAATACATTACCGTTTGGTGAACAACTTATAACTTCATTAGGAAATGCATATTCGGTTAACACAATTACCATGTACAAGAACTTTTTTACAATGAGATATTTTAGTTTTATGTTAAAATATGCTAGATACCTTTTTAGGAATTCGAATTGTACTGGTTTTACGAGTAAACAACGAAGTTATGTGGCTAAACGCATAATTCAACAATTTGAACATGATAAAAACCTACCTACTTTCACTTGTGAACGCTTAACAGACCTTGTCATTTCAAATACTGATGAGATAAATAGTATTCATACAGAGTTACTTAAATATCTACCTGAAACACAGCCAAACCCATTGAATGGTAATACGATTAAAAATAATTGGACACAATATATAAAACCATGGTATAACCTATTAAAGGTGTTTGAAGAACAAAACCTTGTGACAGAACATGATTATAAGTTTACATTGCATAACATACTACCTATGTATTCTATGAACGCAAAATATGTACCATTTACTAAGCCTATATTGTTTAAACTACATAACAAAATAGCCAAATCAAAGAAATACAAAAAGATAAAACATGTTGCGACACAGAAATTGTATAATGCGAATTTTTATTATTACGCATCTAAAGTGTTTAGATTGAAACATGTAGAAAATAAGAATGGTAAACATTTCTTTGTGGGACCTATACTGACCAATGGAGATTTCGTTTCGATCACAATGCAAAAACTACCAGTTGAAGATACTACAAATACTCCTATAACAAAAATAAACTTAGACAACAAACATGTTATTGCTGTTGATCCAGGTATTAAAAATATCATATACTCAGTTGATAAAGATGGAGTAACGTGTAAGATAACAAATAAAGAATACTATCATTATTTGAATAACAAAAAGCGTCAAAGAAAACATGAAAATACATACAGACGTAATGGTATTGATTTGTTACAAACAGTATCGTCTAAAACATGTAATTTAAATATATATAAACTGTTTCTAAGAGATGTATACAATTCGTTACATACACAATTAGATATCAATTGCTCACATGCAATAAAAAAACTCAAAAAGGAGGCATATATTGCTAGACAACGAACATATACAAAACTTATGTCTAAGTTCAATAATATTTATTCAAGTAACAAAAAGAAAGTAATAGCGTTTGGTAATGGTTCTTTTCAGAGTTCTATGAAAGGATACACAACATCAACATACAAAACGTTCAAAAACAAATTAAATATTGGTAACATACTCGAAGGGGTGGATGAATATAAAACAAGTCAAGTATGTTATAATTGCCACAAAGAAGAATTAGGATATATCTATAAGAATGGATTAAAACAACATCACGTACGGGTTTGCAACAACAAACATTGTCGTATGACTGTGTTGGATAGAGATCTAGTAGGAGCAAAGAATATCCTAACGGTTTATGTTCATAAAAATGAGCATAATAACCAAGTCCCATATTGTTTTCAGAGAAGCACTATAACATCATGTTCCAATGATAAGATTCTACTGATACAATCCTAGCGTGACCTAGGAATATATGTGTAGGTGTTAAAACAATAACAACGATATAATTCTGGTTTTAAAATCGAAAAAGATCAAGATTATCTTTGACACATATAGGTACAGTTACATGAGTGCGTATAGTTGTAAAGAACATGCTACTATTGCGCATCTATCTAACATTGAAAATGGTGTATAAGCATGAACTACATCATGATTACTCAAAATTAAGCAAGAGTAGCGCCATTAGGAGCAGAGGTCAACCACCACGAACCGCTGAGGAATACAAGATTTGCAGCCTCACCAGCAGCATCAAAAGTGAGTGTAGTACCACTTCCAAAGTTAGCGGGAGTTAGTGTAGATGCACCAGTAGCAGCAGTGCATACAATAGTCTTTACAGTACCTTCCTGACTAGCATCCGCAAGAGTTACGGCAACTGCACCAGCGTTACTAATCGAAGACTGAGCCGCATTCGGATCAAGAGCACCAGCTCCGACTAAAGTATCACGAGTGTACGTAGCAACGCTATCTGCAGATAAAACACCGCGACATAAGATAGTAGTAGCATCAATATCAACAATTTGAGCCATTGTAAAAAAGGGTATATATTACACAAAGAAAATATTTATCAAATTTCATAAAAATGATTCTAAAAAATATATAAATTTTGTTTGTGACAAAACGTTTTCATCAAACCCTTTATCAAAAATTGAATCAAAATTCATATATAATAGAGAATAAACATAAAATGGTAGCCACTGTATCGAATCGAAAATTAAACGCAAAGAAAGTACCAAAGAACGTATCAAAGAAAAAGATACAACAACAGAACAAAGAAACAATACAAGAAAACGTAAAGAAATCATCATCAAAGGATAAGAAGAAAACTGTAGTAAATCAATTGCCAAACGATGAAACAAACACTGTACAGAAAGTACCGGATAACGTATTTGATGAAATACTAAATAGTATGGATACTACATTGGATGATTCTCCTCAGGAAGTAGTAGAAACTACCATAAAAGAGAAGAAAAAGAAACATGATTCTCAATGTAAAATCACCAAAATGGATATTCGACGTGTATGTCGACGTGCGGGAGTTGTTCGTATGTCAGATACTGTGTTTAACACGGTTCGCGACATTATGAATACCGAACTAAACAATATTGTATCAACTATCTCACATTTGGTTACCAATAGTCGACGTGTTACGGTGACCAAGGAAGATATCATAAATGCTGCACGATTTGTACATGGTATTAATATCGCATGTGTACCAAAGGAAACCACAGAGAACTTTTCAACCTATATCTATCGAACTCTCAAGGAAATGCATCCCAACGCTGGATTAACATCCAATGCAAAAGATGTAATGAATAGTTTGGTTCATTTCGTAGCAACTAATCTTAACGATACAGTGTTAAACGTTATGAATAACGGAAACAATGGAAAAAATGCACGCGTAACACTACAAGAACGTGATGTTCTCGCAGCATGTCGAATTCTGTTTCCTGGAGAACTGGCTGTATCGGCAGTAGAACACATCAAAAAGGCTATAAAGAACTTTCGAGAGTATAAGCCTGTACCTACTACGAATTCTGACGATGATAAACGTCATGTTCATCCAGAAACCAGTCAGAATAAGGCTAAGATATTCTTTTCAGTATCGCGCGTACGAAACATGGCAAAGGACTTTGGTGCCGAACGTTTGAGCGCCACATTCAGTGTTGCTATAGCAGCAGCATTAGAATACATTTGCATGGAAGTTCTCGAATTAAGTGGAAATATATCAGATCGCGTGAATATTACTGAGAGAGACATATTCCTGGCTATATCTTCTGATACAGAGCTAAATGAACTCTTCCTTCGTCGCATGAAGGTTCTTATTCCAAACAGTGGAGTTCCAGAACTGAAAGAAACCAGTCTCGAATACAAGGAATTGTTGCAGCCTAACCGAACCATACAGAAGAACAATCGCCGACGTACTACTACATCAAACTTGGTGCACGATAGTAACACACGTCGCCATAGATTTTTACCAGGAACTGTGGCACGTCGCGAAACACGTAAATCCATCAAAGAAACCAAGCTGATTCTGCATCATGAACCGTTCGATCGCCTTACTAGAACTGTTACACAGAAGATTAACCCCAATATGCGTTTTTCACGAGGTTCTGTTGATTTGATTCAAAACTATGTTGAACATCTATTGATTTCATACATTCAGAAGGCAAATCATCAGTCTCTTCGTTCCGGACACAAGACTCTTGATGGATCTATCATTCTTGAAAATAGTACATAAATATAGTTACATATCATATGTTATAATGAATAATAATACAATTCAAATTAATATTCACAAAAACGAACTAACCAAATGCCCAAACATAATTCGATTCAAATTTGACGAAACATTAGGAAAATATATAATAACATACAAATCATTACTTACCAAAATCAAACAGAAAGAGAAAATCAAAAAGAATCCAACTGGTGTGTACAACATAATTGGAACACCAATCAATGATGAATTTATATGTTCTTGGTTATTAGGTCTTGAAAGAGAACCAGAACAAGATAATCTAGATATTATATACACTATTGGAAAAAGCAAATACATTGCAAAGTCATTACACCAAAAAGTACCAATTCAAATTGTATCAAAAGACACATACATCTCACCAGACGCAATAAAACAACTTGATAAAACAAGTAAACGATTAGGTAGTGTAATAAAATGTTTTGGTATGCCAGATCTACATGTAGGTGGTTTCATACCAATAGGTTCAATTGTATATACGAATTCTATTGTATATCCAGACTTGGTAGGAAGTGATATTGGATGTGGTATGCGATTCTCTATGACAAATGTACATATTGGATCTAATTTCGATAAAATCTCTAGAAATTTGAGTCTAGAACAAGAAACATATCATTCTCATAAAAATAATACATGTTTTTGCGATTCACCATTCCCTGGAATTTCTAACAATATGTTGCGTAATGAACTAGAAACCTACCATTCTCACAGTGATCATGAATTTATGAGATCTATCGGAACGGTTGGTGGAGGTAATCATTTTGCGGAAATACAACAAATTACACAAGTGGTGGATAGAGATACATTTGATTCGCATAACTTGGATGATACTGTGTATTATACATTAGTACATAGTGGTTCTAGAGGATATGGATATGACATATTACAACGATATAATGATATGAATGGATTAAATGATGATACATCAAAGTTTCTGAATTACAAAAAAGAACATGATGATGCAATGCAGTTCGCCGAGTTGAATAGATGGGTTTTAACAGAAAAACTCATAACAAATGCATTCGGAAACAACACTACCTACGTGAAAATATGCGATGTATTCCATAATTTTGTTACTAGTGAAACGACTAGTGAAACGACTAGTTCTGATAATAATAAAAGTACAGAAAGTATATGGATACATAGAAAAGGAGCCAGTATTGCAACACCTGGAGAACTATCCATAATACCTGGTTCTCGAGGAAGTAGAACTTACTTGGTTGTATCCTTAGACAAGGTACGTGAATACGGAAGTTCATTGGCACATGGAGCTGGACGTCGTCTAACCCGAAACAGCACACACAAAGCAATGGAAAGAAACGATACACAGTTTCTAAAAGGAAATATAGAAAATAACAATGTAATATGTGATAAAGAACACTTATTATACGAAGAAGCACCTAAATGCTACAAAGACATAGAAACCGTAGTATCTGATATGGAAAGTTTTGGACTTATAAGAGTGGTGGCGATTCTTAAACCAGTTCTGACATACAAAACACGAAATCCATAAATTCACCGAATTTAAGTTATCATATACACACAAAATACATAACATTGTTTTTTTCAGAAAAGTATGAGATATTATACATGCAATTGCCTTTCGAGCATCAAGTTCTCAGTCACTTGTAGAGATTGTGGAGTAGATTTATTCGTATGTCAATCATGTATGAAGAAAGTATCATACTGTCCAGATATTGAGAAACCACATAAGATATCATGTAAAAAATACGATAAATCATCAGATGGAACTTATACATCTGATTACATGGGTACATGCGAATGTAGATATTTACCGAAATCAGGATGTACGATGTTATGTCAATTGTGTGGACCATCACATCCTCGATTTGTTACATGCCGATGTGGAAAACAATTTGAAAACAAATTTGGAAAGAAAGATCATATCGCAAAATTGTAATATATATCATTTAGTAATAATGTGGAGAAACATCACCACTGCATGTATAATATACCGCTGCTTTTGATATTTGATTACTTTCTGCGAATTGCTTGTCAAATTCTTGATTTGGTTTGAAAAGTGCGCGATACGGATCGTCCGCTAGACTGAAGTATTCGTGATTGAATGCCGCGGGTACCTTTCTAAACGATGGGAGACTCGGAATATCACCACCACGACCAGCCAATGAAAATGGATAGTAAAATGCGCCATCCTCCCCTCCCTTGCACATACTATTGCTCACAAAATCAGCCCCTTCTTTTTGTTCTGTTACCATAGAAGAGAATATGTTATATGAAACATACATCGCAATTAAGACTAGAATTACTTTGATCCACATACTACTACTTATACTTTTACTTAGAAAAAAGAAAAATATGGAATTGGAACAAGTTATTGTCCTTGTATCATCGCAGTACCATAGTTTGGACTGTTATCCACCTTTTGTAACCATTCCTCGAAACTAGGAAGGTTGTAAGGACCATAGTAGTTCACAGCGCCCTCCTTGTTATAAAGACCGTTAGGGAAGAAACGCACAGTCGGATAACTAGAGATACCATGAAATCCGGATATATCAGTATTCTTATCACAATCGATTGTTTCGAACTTCATACCATGAAAGATATTAGGAAGTTTCTTCCAACTTGGCATCATTTTTGTGCAATAATTACAGCGATTTGTCATGAAAAGAGCGGCGGTAGGCATAAATTGCTTTGCTACATCACCACTCGTAGAATCGAACCGACTGTTCAGCATAACAAACTGATCGAAACCTTCATATCCAGCATACATTTTATACAAAACCAGAATCGCAATAATAAGTAATGCAACCTTTGGAACAGACAACTTAATAAGAGGTAATTTTACGCTACCCGAGAAGGTTTTTTTTAATTTACTCAGCATCTTGCCTTAAAGTGTATATAAGTATAAACGAAAAAAAAGAATCAAATCATATAGAAATAATGTTGTAAGCATAATACAAATGTGTGATTTTCAAAGAGATTGTTCAATCGGATATGCAACCTTGGAAGAGGTTTATTCTAATATAGAACCAGGAGAATTCGGAAGACGTGAACCTGAACCAGCATCATCTTCGTTTCACGATCAAGTACGTGAAAGTACTTGGTGGCATCCCCCTGCTCCTTTAAGACGTTTTGAAGTTGGTGATACTCCACTTTCTGGTGGCGCGAATCTGACTCGTATTTCACGATTTGATACGTATGCGATGTTAAATCCATCCGAAGATGAAGATGAACCAATTTATTGGATAGAAAAGAAGTTTTCTGAGTGTGAAAACAAATATAATATGAACGATTGTGTGTGCACACTTGATACATTTGAATCTGATAGTGACATAATTGAATTGAGTTGTGGTCACATCTATATGGATAAGGAAAACGTACGACAATACATACTTGAAAAGAAAAAATGTATGTTCAGATGCGATATTACAATTCAAGAAAGACCAACAGAAGAACAAGAAGAAATTGTTACTGAAGAAACTGTTACTGAAGAAATTGTTACTGAAGAAACTATTACTGAAGAAACTATTACTGAAGAAAATAATGGATTAATAAGTCGTGCTATGAATTATATATTAAACCGTGGTTCATCTGTTGAGATTTCACGTTCAAATCCACCACCTCCTCCATCAAATAAACCATATGGTTATATACCTGGTGATTGTGATAATACATTAGATGAATGTACTGGAAAATACGTACAAAGCGCAACACAATATCGCGATGCACGTCGTAGATACCATTGCGATACATGTTCACATATAATAACTGTAGAGTTGTTCAAATAATAATGAATTTATTATATAATACTTTTTTTTATTTATTATAACTCAATACTTTCTGTATTAGGGAGGAATTTGATACTTCTACTACGTTTTGTTTGAGTTTTACGACACATTGGACAATTGCTTTTGCTCTGCAACCATGGTGTAATGCATTCACAACAAAACACATGCTCACAATCTTGAAGTAATACCAGAGAATCATCTTCGGTGAATTCATCTTTGAAACAAATACAACACATGGATACATCTTCTGCTTTCATTTCTTTTGGATCACAATCATCCACTGTTTTGAATTTGTAAAATCTCCTTGTTCTCTGCATCATAATAGAATATTCCGTTGAGATACGTTCCGCATAGATACGTTTCACCTCGTTCAGAATGCAACTATCATTTGATATATTTCCTGTTTTATGACACATGTATAATGCTTCGAGAACACACGATGGAGGATACTGTGGACATATAGTTATCCAAATGATACGCGCATTAAAATCTAACAATTCATTCTGTGAAAGACCACATGCATCCGCAATATACATATCTGGTACTGATTTACGATAGCGAGATATATTCAAGTTTCTAAATATACTAACGAATAGCTCCTCATCCTTGCAAATATCAATACCACGTTTCTTGAAACGATTTATACGATTCATATCTAAAGTATACAATTCAAAATCAAACATTGAGTACACTTGTTTTTCATTGAATAACTGTGTATCTTCATAGAAATATCTATCTGTAAACAGCTTATATATACTATAATATACATTAACTAAAGAGGCAAAATCATACTTTAGTAATGTTGTTATTGTGTTATCCATTTTTCTATTGTATATTTCACATATATCCGATTCAGATGAATATATACTCTGTGTCACACCTATACTATCTTTACTAGAACTGAAAAGATTTCGTAGTGTTTTTGCATGATCAAATCCATGCACTAGAACCACTGGTAAACTCCTCTGAGACAGAAATCCAATCAGCGACATCATACATAAATCGATGTTCAACACAAAATCTGGTATCGCTTCTTGACATGTATTCATGAGAATCTCAAATAGATGTGCATTTAATACAAAACATTTTTCAAGTTGAGATTGTATTATTGTTGAAATTGTCTGTTCACCTTGATCGTCTAGAATTTTCTTTGTATTAAGAACTTGTAGCACATTATGGAATTTTTGTTTATTTGTATCATTTGTCATAAATGATATCATACTAGTTAGTTCTGTTATCGCAAATTTAGCAACCATTTTTATGAAAATATCTTCATAGTTCTCACATAGATCATTGATTATACCTTCTTTTTCTAATATACCAGAATCTCGTTCTGTAACAAACGTACGGAGAAACGTTCTGACAAATTGTTGAGATGGTGTCTCAATAACATCAGGAACAGGACCAATTACATTAGAATTAAAAAGTGATGATAATAATGGGCTATTTTGTAGTTCTTCATTGATAGCTTGTTGCATTTGTTGTTGTGTTTCTTCAGGAATATCACCTAATTGGTCCTGTATCTCTGGTGATTGAAATAATGTTTGCATAATCTGTATCATAAATTGAGTCATATCTACATCATTGTCTATTTCTTGAGTTTCATCTACATCATCATTCGCGTCTTCCATTTTCGTTTAGAGATCTTATTGTATTAATTTTATATCAGTTTTTTACATAATCAGTACATAGAAGCAGAATCACTATCGGCTTCTGTATCTGTTTTTTTGTTACTATTGTTCATAAGCTTGTCTAGATCATCAAATGATGAAGGATCGAGATCTTCTTCAAAATCAGACACAGAAACAGAGGAATCGTAAAACTTTGCACTAGGTATACCACAAAACGTAGATGTATCAGATTCATAATTCGGTCTTGCATTTTCATGTCTTTCACGAATGTTCTTATTCATATTTTTTTTAGTTGTATCTTTGCTGTTATTTTGATACGTAACAGGGTCACGTCTTTTCCATTCTTCCTCTGGACAGACAATATGAGGAGGTTGCGCTGATATATTATTAGTAGGCACAGTAGTACATTTTAATTGTGATACAGAAGCGGTGTTTCTATAGGTCGTTTTAGGAACTTTCCACGATATGTAAATGTTACCAGGTTCTTGATATCTTGCAATGTAGCCTTCACGTTTCAATTGTTTTATTATAAATTTAGCAGCCTCTCTAACATCAATACGTGGATTACCATAGTACATTTCTGGAATATCGAACATCGTATCCATACAGCCAATTCCATTCGACTTTATAATCTGTTGATTGCATCTGGATATTAACCAACCGTAGGTTTCTCTCTGTTTTCGGCGTCGTTGCTTTCTTTTATCCTTGAGAACGTGCAATGGAACAATACTTAGTTTCTTCTCAGTGATTCCATCATCACCACCATACGGTACAATATCTGAAGATGACATATAATTTATGTATCTATTTTTGCTAGAGTTTTTATAACGTAGATACTTCATCTCGGAAACATCATAAATAAAATAAGTATATCCAAAATTTATAAATATCCTTCTTTCTTTAAGCGTAGATATACTGATCCACCTTTAGTTATCATTCTATTGGTTAACGGATTACGGACTTTTTCACCAGATTTAGTTTGTTTTTTGGATTTTAGAGATTTGGACTTTTTGAATATATAATTGTGTACATAAGCACGATGTTTATTGCATTTTCCACGACGACCAGGGCGTAAAGATCTTGAACCATATACAGAATTCTGACATATAGCGTAGTGGTCTTTTGTTCCATACATATAGTTTTTAAGGCAACGACAGTAATTCTCTTGTAGTAATTCTTCTAAACCAGAATCCATACATGCCTTCTTATTCTGATTTCTCTTACAAAAATTTGCTAGTTCATTTATATATTTTTTTTGCTCTTTTTTAGCCTGATTCATGCGATCTAGAATATGAAGATCGGTTTCGGTTAATGGCTTATTTTTTTCCAACTTATGGAATAATCTCGAAACATCTTTGGAAGAAACACCCGCAAAATCAAGAGTATTTTTTTGCGTTAATATTGTTCCTTTATCACCGTAATATACAGATATCTTGTTGGTACTCATATATACAAAATGAAAACATTTTGTTATTTTTTGTGTAGTAACATGGAAGATAATATTATTATCAAAATATTCTATTCCTATCCTAAAAAAGTAATATGTCGTTCTTATAGATTAGACACACAATGTGGTGATCTATTTCGTGATCTGTATATCAATTCAGGTACATATTGCAACAAATCTATATTCTATTTTCATGATAACAGAATCACAAAGAGAAATACACTTCAAAATAGACTTATGCTCGGCTACAACATATCTCCATACGTAAATCTCAAAACAATTTACAAGAAATTTATCCGTGATGTCAAAGAAGACAACACTCTATGCATTTATCAAAGTTGTTCATATAAATATATGCCAATCTATCGCATTCGATATGCTATATCAATATTTGATGCAAAAACAAAATTTCCTCCATGTGATAATTTCTACGAAGAAGAAGCAATCAATTTACTAAAGATAGGAGAAATAGACAAGGAATATTTTAAAAGCGGTAATCTGAGCGATAACAATGCTCCTGAAAATATGACTATAATCAAGTATCCTGGAGGTGCAAGAAAAGCTATAAACAGGAAAAACTTACTCGTGTATCTACATAGGATTTTCACAGAGAATGAGAAGAATAAAGTAGAACCAGAGTTTATTATTGATCCAGTAACTAGAGTAAATATCAGAACAGACTTTGCTAGAACCATATACGAACTTGTGAAACACATCACTGAGCCGTTTTTTGTTATTGATCTTCAAGACTGAGACGGAGCTCGGTTCTCAATTTCATAAGAAGGATGCCAAGACGATTCTGTCCCGTATCGTCGCCACCATTCCCCCAATAACTATCACGTTTGGTTTCTTCGATCAATTTTTTATTTCCAGTTGACAACAACAGTCTCTGGCATTCGAGATCCTGTGTAAATTTTGCATATAGACAACTGTACATTATATCTTCACGAACATCTTTCCAATCAGGTCGCATAATAACACCTAAATTGCGATATTTTTCGATAATACGATTCAAAAGAACCTTCCATGGCCAATTACTTGGATGTTGTGTCATACGTCCCAAGTAATACGCTTTATTGGCAGTTGATACCTTCCTTATTTCTTCCGCATATTTTAAAGTATGACTTGATGCACCTACATAATCATATTTCATAGATTGGTAGATGTGTTCAGATGAAAAATATTGTTTTCCATTGTAAGTAAGTAGTTTCTTATGAATCCAAAAGTTACAAAACTGACGAATCCCAATATCTGTATAAAACCGCTCTTCTTCCACCATTTTGTTTTTTTGTAAAGAAATAAATAAACAACTAAATTAAAGAAAGAACAAATTAACAAATAATCATTTTTTTGTAATCTATTTCGTGTATTTATGAAGCGATGGCAACTTCCAGATGAACTGTTCTTTCGGAATAGAACTATACGCAATTTTGTAGTCATTAAATAATACATCATTCAATAGATCATTCAAAGGTTGTACATCCATATTAGGTGGAATGTATGCTTTCCTGTTCATACATGACGCACATGGAAGATAATATTCATTGTAATATTTTGGCAAAATTTTAGAGAAAAAATCTCTACTCATTGCTCTACCTAGAAACAGATCTATATCATGTGGGATTTTTGAATATACCATATGTAATAAAAACTTAACATAGTCGATTTTAGGATTTTTACTATTACATTGTCCATACTCCTCGCAGAATTTATCTTGAATTCCTAGATTATTTATTACACATTCATTGTATTTACTAGATACCTTATTTCCTCTGTCAAAATCAAACAGTTTTACCAGATATTTAGTTTCCAAGTAGAAATATTTATTAGGACCGATTTGATAGCACAATTTAATTGGAGTCTTATAATAATCTATCATTATATTACCAAAATGGAGATCGTTGTGTTGCAGCCCAACTTCTTGAAAACAAAGTAACGTATAGAGCGTTTGGAATAGAATTGATCTGAAAAACTCTACATCCGATTTCAATGTGGATGAATTTACGTATTTTTTCATGATTGGTGCCTTTATACCTGGCGCAACATTATGTATTTTTTCGAGTAAAAGGATATTCAAATACATCGGATCACAATAACCCGCCTCACATTTATGAAGTATATTTTCATGTGTTTGTGTCATCAGTTCATTATTTATGAATTTTTGATTGACCACGCTCGGTTTACCGAAATAACTTACACCAGTATTACATGAGGCTTCACCAATTGCTAGAACCACATTCGGTGTACAACCTCCTAAAAGAAGAGGATTTGTCACCCGAATGTATATTTCTCTTTCGGTGGATAGTTCATTGTCAGGTAAAACAGTACCTAGTGTCACTTTCGCAACAACCGGTTTCTCGATTCCATTGTATTTGAAGTATGTAAACCATAATTGAGCCATACTTGCATCGGAATCTTTAATTTTTGTTCGTGACTGATCAATATAATCGATAAAATTACATCCATTAAATGGTATCTTTCCAGAGAGAACCTTTCTAGCAAGACTACTTTCGTTTTTAACACGCTTGCTAAATGTTGGATCACTCATCTTAGAACAGCGTCCTAGAGCAGATATTGGGGTCATTTTAATACCACGAAGTATTGATTTTGGTGATACATGTTTAGCTTTCAGGATTGGTTTAGTGGTCATTTGTTTAGGACTATTTCGTTTCGGAATTGGTCTATTCATTTTTCGTTTAGGACTATTTAGTTTAGGGATTGGTTTATTCATTCGTTTAGGACTACTTCTTTTCGGACTTAATTTGGTAGCTACTATTCTCGGTCTGGGAGAAGGTGTTTTCGTCGTAATTCTCATACGTTTTCGAGGCTGTATATAAGATGCAGATCTTGTAGCATTTGGTGTCAGTGTTTTTGATCCAGAATGTTTAATTCTTCTTGTTCTTATTGTCGTCGGTTTCTTATATACATTTTTGGGTGTTTTAAACGGTGATTTGCGCTTAATAAATGTTTCAACATATGTGGATTTAAGTGGAATACCATGTCGACGACGATTTGCAGCCGTATCATAGATACAAATACCATACGCCGTCAAAAATCCTGGACGGTTGTTTTTTGTGCACTGTTTCATTTATTATACTTTAAACGCGATATATAAAATTATATATTCAGATCTTTATTTGACACAGATATGTGTAAATTGATACGCATGTTTTGGTCTTATTTGTTGTTTCCAAAAAGCTATATCGAGAGAAATTATGTCATTATATGTATACTAAATGAGCTTTTCAGCGTCACATTTTATTAAGAGATTACTTGATTATACTCGTAATTCAACAGGTTGTTTTAATTTCGGTGCCTATGTTATTCAGGATCCAGCTCTTCGTGTATTTAAGGCATTGAACGAGTCGAAGCACAACGTTCGCTACGGATCGAAAACACACAGCGCGTTTATGGATGACAATCATGCGTATATTGACAAAACATTTCAGAAAACATGCATTAAAGATTATGATTTACGCATGAATCGTGATTGCTCTTCACAGAGAGAATATCCACTTGGTTCTGGAATCTTATTCGATTGTGACAATACTCTGAATCCAAAATACAAAAAGAAAATCATACTCTACTATGCATTCAGAAGTAAACCACTTCCAGGAAACCAAAAAGGAAAAACCTATCTATATATGAAGTTTGAAACATTTCCATACATATCAATTGGACATCAAAAAGAGGCGATTGATCGATACATACTCAAAAAACAACGAGGAAACGATAATCGTAAACCACGTCGGGAAGACGAAAAGAAAAGTAGTATGAAAATAAATAGTATGCTTGATGTACCTATTGCATGTCAAACCTTTCTCGCAAGCGTATCACAAGAACAGGCTGCGAAAATGTTGAAGAATATAACAGATTATGATACATACATTCGAACACAAAACGAGTTTTTTGTACCTACACAAATCACAGGACTACTTTCAAGCAGAAAAAAAATACAAGGATGTGTTTAAAATCAGAGTGGTTCGTCTAATTTAGAACCAAACATACACTTCTTTCGTTTATTACTTTTTATTGGTTGTTTCCAATTCATTGTACACGTATCTCCATTTTTGAAATGAATGATAAAATATCTTATAAATTTTTTTTTTGGGAATGAAAAGGAACAGTCCGATGGTAGTAATGGTTCACTCTTTTCATGCTTCTTATTGAGATCGTTATGTGCAAGACCATCCACTACAAACTCGATCATGTTTCTGTTTCTTTTAGGTCTTGTTTTTTGTTATATAGAAAAAATTAAAATAGATTCACTGAATGTATAATGCAACTCGTAAATAAAAGTAGAGAATTGATACTTGCATCTATATCGATCATGGCAGCAATGGCGTGGAAAGATGTAACCAAAGCCCTATTCGATAAGGTTCTCGTGTTTTCGACAGACTCATTGCATGGAAAAATATTTTATGCAATCATTATGACAACAGTTGTAATTTACGTTATGGCACTTGTAGATAAACTAAATAAAAAAGATGAAGGATTTTGTGGAGAAGGTACATGTGGTGTTTAAATTTTATATATAGTTAAAAATTTATGTATTATGTGTGTCAAAGTTTATCTTGACATAAATTAATTTCAATGATCAGAATTATAACACATAGATATGGGTAATATATAGGATGAATCATTGTTTTGACGTAGAAGTTTATCAATGAAAATGTATTTTATACAATACCATTACAGTACAAATTATCAAT
>Ga0210057_1002945_pt1 | contig 23830 bp, 26 predicted proteins | sample CryGeyCG2114_010_2_FD_183968 | JGI IMG/M metagenome (GOLD analysis project Ga0210057, IMG submission 183968) | Groundwater microbial communities from aquifer - Crystal Geyser CG10_big_fil_rev_8/21/14_0.10 (SPAdes) (version 2) | ecosystem: Environmental > Aquatic > Deep subsurface > Groundwater ...
TTCACCAATCAGCCATTTTGCGCCTGCTAAATATAGACTGCCTTTATCTTTAGAGATCAAACCACCAGCCCCTGTTAGAGCTGCATCTGTATCAGAGCTTTTCTTTTGCTCTTTTGAAGTGAGATATTCTCCATATTTTCTCTGCAAGTCCTCAGCCTTTCTTTGGTATTCTGGATTAACGACCTTTGTAGTTCCTTCCTGGTATTTTACTGTCTTGCCCATTCTTGCTTCATTCTCTTCTATGTTAAAAGCATGAATAGTTCCTGTAATTATAATGTCTGTTTGGGTTTGTGCTAATTTTAACTCTAAGTTTTCATTCTTTAAAATATATTGGTTTAGGCTTTCTTTTACCAAACCAGGGATTTCTGTGTCATTTGTATCATTATCAAAAGGCATTATCTTTATGCTGGACTTTGCGGTATGGGAATCTTCTTTTATTTTATTAGCCACTTTTCTAATCTGGCCATTAATTATATCTTCAAATTCCCCATATTTTTTTGCCTTTAAATATTCAATAAGGGCATTTCCATATTTACCATTCTTTTCGTAATTCTTGGCCCTGTCAAAATGCTGCTTTGCTAAGCTCCTGTTGCTTTGCGCATAGGCAATAGTCTTAGAATAAGGAGTGTATAATATTGGGCTAAAAGTTAAACCAAATGCAGTTACAGGCACAATTAATTTCTTTAATATTTTTTCCAAGGTTTTCATCTTTTTATTAAGTATTTTAAATTATTAAATATTTATATAGAAAGATTTATATGTTTTTCCCTTCTAAAAGGTAGTAAAATGAATTTCAAGAAAGCAATAGCCGGCGGATTAACAGCTTTAATGTTGAATAGCTGTTATACATATAAAACTTTAACTCACGAAAATTTTATTAGAACTGATTCTATTAGTGAAAATATAGAGAATTATAAAAGTAAAGAGATTTTGAAATATGATATAGAAAAAACTAATTTTAATCCAGAAAATAAGGCTTTAGAAATTCTAATTGGAAAAAATACTTATGAACAAAAAATTGCTTTAGGATACGAAATAAAGGAAGATAAATATAAGGTTATAAAAGAAAAGAAAAAACATGAGATGGGATATTTAGAACTTGGAGCTTTATTTGGTCTTTTTGTTGGGATTATAGCATCTAATACCAAAGATATTACTGAAGAGAATATCATTCCAGATCCTATAAATTATTTGTGGATGGGTCCTGTAGCTGGAAGCGCTTTAGGATTTTTTATGTGGCTTATTGATTTAGCAGGCGGTCCATCAGATGGCGACTTTCTTGGTAGAAATTATTCGCACTATAAAGATCCGTACTATAAAACTAAAAATAGAAGAAATGTCAATTTTGAAAGAGTTGTAGAAGAAAAAGTTATAAAGACAGAATACGAACCTGTAAAAATAAACATTAATGCTGATGGTTTAAGTTTAAATGAACAGAAAGATAGCCTAAGCACAGTAACAGATAAAGACGGAACTGCTCACATTAAATTGAAATCTTTAGATGAAAATGTTTTTTTAACAGAAAAAGAGTTTGAAAATCTAAAGCTAATTAAAGACCTGGAATATTTGGGAAAACAAGAGACAATAGGAGAAATAAAGAATAAAATGAAAGATGTTAATTATAAAGTGATAATCTCAACAGAAAGCTCTAAAGAAGATGTGGGTAATGACAAGAAAAATTTAGATATAACCGGCCATAAAGTAAGTTTGGAATAATTTACCACTTAACCTCAACTTGATCAACTCTCCAATTTGGATTTATATCAATCCTGTCCAAATCAGGAACATTCTTAACAGCTTTATATTCCTTAAGCCCAGCAACTGCTATCTGCATTCCATTATCTCCGCTATATTTCATTGGGCAGGCATAAAACTTTGCATTTCTTTCCTTGCACATTATACTAAGCATTTCAACAAACCTCTTGTTAGCAGCAACACCACCAATCAGCAAGGCCTCTTTCTTGTTTGTATGCGCCATCGCCCTTTCTGTTATCTCGGTAACCATTGCAAAACAAGTTTCTTGCAAGCTAAAACACAAATCCTCAACATTAGCCCTTTTTTTATGCAATTGTTCAGCCCTGGTTATTATTCCTGAAAAATCAACATCCATCCCCTTGACATTGTAAGGCAGTTCAATATATTTTCCTTTCTTAGCAAGTTCTTCAATTTGTGGACCAGCTGGAAAACCCAAGCCAACAACCCTGCCAAATTTATCAAAGGCATTTCCCAAGCCAATGCTTAATGCCTCTCCAAAAATTCTATATTTTCCACCCTCAAAGGCAATTATCTGTGTATTAGCCCCAGAAACAAAAACATAAACAGGGTCTCTTGCCTCTGTTAGTAACTTTCCAATTTCCAAGTGCCCAACAATATGATTAACAGGAATTAAGGGCTTATTATATTTCTTAGCAAGCTCTTTTGCAAAATTTAACCCAACAAGCAAACAAGGAGCAAGGCCGGGCCCAGCTGAAAATGCTATTAGGTCTACCTCAGTAATTTTTATGTTTGCTTGCTCCAACACCTCTTTCAGCAGTTTATCTTTTATTTCCCTGTGGTGTTTAGCAGCTCCTATAGGAATAATGCCCCCTTTTTCTGTCGTATACATGCTTTTTGCTTCTCCAAGAATTTTACTATCTTTCAAAATTCCTATGCTAAAGCTGTGTGCAGTGCTTTCAATCCCCAAACATATCATTTTAATTATATTTTTTGCTCCACCAAATTTTCATAGTTTCTTTTTCAACAGCATAATCATTTCTCGCTAAATCTCTATCATCATAAAATTCATGCAAGAGTTCATGCAAAATGGTTATTTCTTTTTCTTCTTTAGGAAGACTTTTTTCTATGCATATCCTATCTCTTTCGTAATCAATAAAACCCTTAATAGTTCTTGTTGGATACTTATTAAAATCTTTTATACGTTTGATAGAGCATAACTTTACTTCAAATTCATCCAAAATGCTGCTTAAATCTTTCCTGTCCAATAATATTTTCTTGAATTTTTTGCTGAATCTCATTTTCTACAATAAATTGTTTTATCTCTCACTTCAAATTTAACATCAATAAATTTTTCTATTATTTCTATGTTTGTCTTTATATGGTTTGTTATCTTGCTTGTTGAAAAACTCCCACCCCCAGCCAAGGCAATGTAGAGCAACAATTGGTCTGCTGTAAAATAGTCAACAGTTGCGTTGCTTTCAATTTCACTAAGCAGTCCTTGAGCGCATTCCCTCCCTATGTCCTCTGCCTTTACACCAAGTTTGCCTAAAGCAGTATAACCAAGCCTTGCATTGCCATAATCAGCTACAGCGCAGATAAAGCATCCTGGGCTCAAGGTATTTACATATTCTATTTTTGTTTCAAGATTATCCATGAACTGCCTTTTAAATCCATCTACCAGCCTTTCAGCAACCATTCCCCTCTCCAAATTTTTAGAAGCAACAGAGAAAACATATAATTTGCCAAGCTTCCCTCTTTCAGTTAAATTAAGCTCTCTAAGTTCTTTGCAAGGCTTTATGTTTAATGTTACTCTTCCCCCACCTCTTGGATAAAAGCCATGCTTAGCTACATCCAACTTGGTCTCAATCCCAATTTTGTTAAGATACCATAAAAAGACATATTTAAAGTCATAAACCGGAACTGCCATAGGATTAGCTGTTCCTCCAATAACCCCTATTATACTTTCCCTTTCCTCCCTTAATAAAGCTGGCAATATTGTTTGCAATACTAATGTTGTTGATCCAGCAGTTCCTATATCAAAACTGTAGCTGCCCCCCTTAACCTTGCCGGGAATAAACTCAAGCTCTTTGCTGTGCAGTTCATTACCCCTAACTACAGCACCGCAAATTTTTGCTATTGCATTGACAGCTGTAAGATGCTGATATTGCAACCCTCCCTTCTCCCTTATCGCCCTTATGTTTGTAATCTTGAATGGCTTGTTTGTCACTGCTGATAAGCTTAAGGCTGTTCTCAGGAGTTGCCCCCCGCCCCTGCTCCCGTCTATTTCTATCATATGCACTTTTTGTTAGTAAAGTTTATAAACATTATCCAATCACATGTATTATGGAAGAGCATAAAAAATACAACTTTAGGCTATATGAAAAAGGAATGCAGTATAATAATATAATAATGTATTCTATAGCACAATCTAGAGGCTATACTGGCAGCCTACCATCAAATTTCTTTAGCAGCTATAAGAAAAGATACTTATAAAAAAGTTTAAATAAAGCAAATTTCTTAGTATTTTATGCCACGCTATGGTTTATGTTCTATTTGCGAATCAAACTTAGCTATATATAAATGCACAATATGTGGCAGGCCTGTTTGCGAAAATGATTATAATAGGGCAGGCGATATATGCAAACAGTGCACTATAGGTAAAAGAATGAAGGAGTGAAAATGATACAGAAAGAGCAAAGAGTCGGAATATTTGTTGATGTACAAAATTTATATTATTCTGCAAAGAACTTGTATGGCGGAAAGGTAAATTTTAAAGAGGTGTTAAGAAATCTTGTAAGGGGAAGGAAGCTTATAAGGGCCATAGCCTATGCAGTAAAGGCAGGAGAAAAGGATGAAGAATATTTTTACAAGGCTTTGGAAGCAATCGGTTTTGAAGTTAAGCTGAAGGAGCTACAGGTATTTTATGGCGGGGCTAAGAAAGGCGATTGGGATATTGGAATGGCCATGGATGCAATTGAGCAGGCCCATAAGCTTGATGTCATTGTTTTGGTTTCAGGCGATGGTGATTTTATTCCGCTAGTGCAGCATTTGAGAAGGGCACTTGGATGCAGGGTTGAAGTTTCTGCATTTGGAAGAAGCTGTAGCTCAAAGCTGGTGGAAGAGGCAGATGAGTTTATAGACTTGGATAACAGAAGATATTTAATTAGAAAATAATTTTTAGTATAATCTGGTGCGAGTAAAAGGAGCAAGTAGCGATAGCACAAATTTTAAGAAATATAATACTTAATTTTTCTACAATGTTTGCAAATTAATTTCTGCTCAAATTTGCCATCTCCCATATTATGAGGACCACCAAATTTCTCCCATTTATGAAATCCAAAAAAGCATTTTACCTTCATTTGACTGATAAAGACATTAAGGTATATAAAACTTATGTTGAGTAATTGAACATAACTGCCTATATTCAAAAATTATGCCCTTCTTTGCTTATAAAATATGCATTATTGTTTTTATTTCTGTATCTATCTCAAAGTTATAAACAGCCTGATGCTTAAAATAGTAATTTATATAAGTAATCTTGCTATCAAATTAATAAAAGAGGCCATATGAAAAATCAGGAAATAGCTGCTTTATTTTATGAAATAGCCAATCTTCTGGAAATAAAAAATATTCAGTGGAAGCCAAGAGCCTACAGGAAAGCAGCCCAGACAATAGAATCGCTTGCAGAGCCTATCGAAGATGTTTATAAAAAAGGTGGCATTAAAGCCCTAAAGGAAATTCCTGGCATTGGCCAAGGCCTTGCTGAAAAGATTGAAGAATATCTTAAGACAGGCAATATTAAGGAAATAAAAAAGTTAAAAAAATCCCTGCCCAAAGGCCTCGATGAACTAATGCAGATCTCCTCTCTTGGCCCTAAAAAAATTATGTATCTCTATAAAAAATTAAAAATAAAAAACCTGAAAGACCTTGAGCAGGCAATTAAAAATTATAAGCTTAGAAACTTGTTCGGCTTTGGGGCTAAAACAGAAGAAAATATCTCAAGAGGAATAGGTTTATTCAAGGCAAGCAAGGAAAGGCTCTTGTTAGGAATAGCTTTGCCAACAGCCAATTTAATAGTAGACAAATTAAAAAAATTAAAGGAAGTGCATAAAATTAGCGTAGCTGGATCTTTGCGCAGGATGAAGGAAACCATAGGAGACATAGATATTTTAGTGACATCTCCAAAACCAGAAATTGTTACGAAAACATTTACTACATTGCCAGAGGTATCAAAAATTTTAGCAAAAGGAAAAACAAAAAGCATGGTTATTCTTAAAAATGGAATTCAGGCTGATGTTAGGGTGGTGGATGATGCAAGCTTTGGAGCTGCATTGCAATATTTTACAGGAAGCAAAGACCATAATATCAAGCTGAGGGAGATTGCAATAAGAAAGGGTTACAAATTAAATGAATATGGCTTGTTTAAAAGGACAGGCAGGAAAATTGCAGGCAAAACAGAAGGGGAAATTTACAAAAAATTAGGCCTGAGCTACATAGAGCCAGAGTTGAGGGAAAATTTGGGCGAAATAGAATTAGCAAGGCAAAATAATCTGCCAAAGTTGGTTGAGTTAAAAAATATCAGGGGAGATTTGCACGTCCATACTAACTGGAGCGATGGAGATGAAGATATTGAGACAATGGTTAAGGCTGCTGTTGAAAGGGGATATGAATACATTGCAATAACAGACCATAGCAAGAGAAGCGCAATAGCAAAGGGATTAGATGAAAAAAGATTAATGAAACAAATAAAGGAGATAGAAAGGCTGAGAAATGGATACAAGAATATAAAAATCTTAACAGGCTCTGAAGTTGACATATTGGCTGATGGCACTTTGGATTTTCCTGATGATATTATAAAAAAGCTTGACATAGTTGTTGCAGCAATTCATTCAGGGTGGAAAATGCCAAAGGAAAAAATGACAAAAAGAATAATCAGGGCACTGGAAAACCCCTATGTTGACATCCTAGACCACCCAACCGGAAGATTGATTAACAAAAGGCCTGCTTACGAAGTGGACCTGGAAGAGATATTTAAAGTTGCTAGGAAAAATAAAAAGCTTCTTGAGATTAATGCGCAGATCGACAGGCTAGACCTAAAAGATACTTATATTAAAGCAGCAATCGATCATGGCCTTAATCTGGTAATATCAACAGATGCGCATTCCATTGAAAACCTTGATTTCATGCAATATGGCGTAGCCCAAGCAAAAAGGGGTTTTGCTGCAAAGGAAGATATAATCAATACACTTTCATTCAAAGAGCTTAAAAAATACCTTAAAAAATTAAATTAATGAAATACTTCTTATTTGTATTTAAAAATTATCAGAAAGGAATTCCAAATGTTAACAAGGCAATTATGGCATGTAACACTACTGATATAACAAAAAACCACCAGAAATAGCAGTGCATATTGTAAAATTTCTCATACCACTTCTTTTTTAACAAACCGCTGAAGAATGAATTGCTAAGCCTGCACCTGCATGAAAGATAAATCAACAGCAATCCAAGTATGTTTGTAAGTCCCAAAATAAATACTATCTTTACACCTATTACTGGATTTATTAGTGTCATTATGAACAAGCATGCTTAGCTGAACATCCATCACAAAGCCTTTTTCCGCATGTATTGCATTGTGTTATCTTGCTTGGATCCTTTACGTTTTTTGAACATATGCTGCACTTTGGCATTTTACCTCTGCAATACAAATTGGCCCTAATATAAAAACTTAATCATTTCAAATAAGCTATTTTATTCTCAAGATTCATTTAAATATCCAGTATAAATCTTGCTTTATAGCCATTCTTACTTTTTTTTAATTCAAATTCGTACAAAGTAACTGCCTTGACATCATCCCTTAGCTCATGCCTCTTTGTATCTATTTTCTCACCACTAATCACAGCCTTTAGTTTGTACACTTTATCCTTTTTAATATCAACATTAAATTTGCTAAAAAGCAGTTTCTCTGCATCCTTGTAATAAATAACCTCATCCAAAAAATCGAATAATAAATTGCCCAAATCATTATTTTCTAGTTTAATTTCTTTTTTTATAGATGGTCTTATTTGTTTTGTATCTGTCATTACCTCTGATGTTGCCAGTGCTGCATTTTCAAACAACTCATTCAAATCCCTGCCGTAAGCCTCTGTACCAACATCAGCTGTATGCTCAAAAAACTTGAATTTCATGTATCTAAATACAATCAAACATATATAAATTTAATTAATTATCTTGTAAAATAAATTTCATAAAATAGCAATAAAACTCCATAAATGTTTATATACGAAGCTTGCTAAGGGAGAAGCTATGGCTCTAAAGAGTATAGATCCCAAAGTAGATGTTTTTGGTTATGGACCAATTGCAAATATAGGTGGAAAAGAGATTTCCCCTGAAGAGTTAATTGCTTTTTCTTCTATGATGACTTATAAAGATAAAAGCGCAAAAGATATGATAATAGATGTAATAAACTCTGAAAAAAATATAGGTGAAGTTGTAATGAAATCCTTAAAAAATTCTGTTAGAAGGGGGCATGCATCTATGTCGACTTCAGCTGGAATGTGGCTATTATTTAATGGGACTTCAAAATATCTTGACTCCCTTTTTACTGGTGCAATATTCTCGAGTAGCTTGATGCCAAGTAGCAGAAGGATTCCTGTAAATTTGGAAAATATAGTTGCTCCAGAAAGCATAATGAATGCAGATGAAAATACAAAGGAAATTTATGAGGGGGTATCTTCAAATAACATAAAATTTTATATGGAAATAGAAAATAAAGCTGTTCCTAGAGAGGATGCTGCAAAGATTACACAATATGGAATAGCTGGCGGGGGTTTTATATTCTTGCCTTTAGAAACAGTTTTATCAGCTGAAAATGAATTTATATCTCAAGGTAGATGGACTCCTAAGGAAGCATTTGATATAATAAAAATCATAGAAGATAAAATTGGAGAAATTAAAGCATATGATTTATATAAGCTTAGGGAAGATGCTGATAGATTTACTTACCCTCATTTGAATATTTTTATTGATCCTAACGAACATACGGGAATAAATGATGAACAAATAAAATATGGATTTCCAATAAAACCCCTTGTCCAATTAAAATATGCTAACGATAGCTTAAGTTTAGAAAAAAGATTAAAATTGTTATTCTCTTTAAGAGAAGAAATAACACAATCTCCTGAGCTTGTCAAGCAAAAAAGCAAAGAGCTGTTAAGATCTAGAAATAAAATAATATCTGCATATAAAAGTGTATTAAGAGTTTCTTCTTTATCCAATCCTTCATGGAGAGTATGGGGAGAAATAAAAAGGCATAGAACTTTAGAACAATCTGTTGACTCTATTTATAGTTCAGTTGAAAGAAGTTATGAAAAAATCAATAACTTCAAGGAAAGAATTAAGGAAGGAAATATTGATGAAACTATTGTAAAAGAAGTAAATTCTGTATTTATGATTCCAAAAAGCTTTTTAAAAGAAGATAATAAGCCTTTATTGCAAAAATACATTCAATTATTCTCTGAGTCTCTAGATGCTTACAAAACATTAGTTTCAAGAGGAATTCCAGAAGCTGATGCCTTGGCTTTAATACCCCGGGGAATAAGAGTAAGTGTATATAAGATGTTTGATTTATACAACTTACTTGAAGGTTATATTCCTCTAAGATGCTGCAGTACTGCTGAAGGTGAGATGAAGGAAATAACAGAGGCTGAAATTGCAGAGATTAAAAAAATACTTCCTGAATATTTAACAAAAAATATTGGGCCGAAATGTGCAAGTGTTGGTCATTGCCTGGAACCAAAGGTTTGCGCTGATTTAAAAGTACAAAATTACATAAAATATAAATATGATGGAGAAGTACACCGAAATTATTTTTCTTAATCAATATCCTATCCACAACCAGTATCCGAAAAGCAAGTAGGGCATTTCCAACAATTTGCTCCACTTTGTAACATTTTTGAACCGCATTGAACACATAACTTAATATTATTATTCAAAGATTTATTTAACTCAAATCCTTTATTTAACTCTTTTTTAGGCATATTTATCTCCATGCTGATAGGTTCATTTTGAAGTTTAATATTATCATCTTCTAAATTAACAATTTTATCAGCCTCTTTCCACATCTTTAATCTGCGTAAATAATTTATTCTTAATGCATTTTTATCTTTTGGTCGAATATTCCATGTAGACACATCTTCTAGATAATGACCAAGCATAAATTTAGCCATAAAATCTTCTATTGAACTGCAGCTCTTTATATATGGATGATCTGTGAAACCCCTAATTGCGCCAATAGATCCAAGGTGGTCTTTGCATATTTTTTCTAAAGGTTCTCCATATTGGACAGCTCTAGAAATTGCTTTTCCAAATGATTCATAAGTATTTGAGTAATCAGAACCCGCACTTCCAAATCCTATAAAAAATTCTCCGGGAAAACCAGTATCCGGATATTCTCCAAACTGAAGATGAACAGGAACATTGTTTATTTTTACCTTTACCTTGAATGTATCTATTTCATCTGGAAGCTTTCTTCTCTCTCCCCATTTTAAAAATGAACCCTCTTTTTTTATTTTAGCATTTAATGGTTGATTTCCTTTAGAACCTTCAACATAAATTGCTATGGATTTTAAGCGTCTTTTATGGCTTTCAATGTATATGTTTTTTATATCATCCACAGTAGTCCCTAGTGGGAGATTAACTGTTTTTGAAATGCCTCCAGAAATAAAAGGTTGAACAGCGCTCATCATATCTATGTGCCCCATAGGGAAAATCTGATAGTCTCCGATTGATGTAGCAAAAATGGGAAGATGCTCTTGTTTAAGATACGGGGCATCTTTAAATGAACCATACTCTTCGACATGAGATATGATAGCTTCTATTTTATCTTTTGAATATTCTAATTTTTTTAAAGCAGGTTTTACAGAGGTATTTACTATTTTAATTGTTCCGCCACCTGATAGATTTTTTATAGCAACTGGAGAGATAACAGGTTCTATGCCTGTAGTATCAACATCCATCATAAATCCAATTGTTCCAGTTGGTGCTATTACTGTTGTTTGTGCGTTTCTAAATCCTTTTTGATTTAATACTTTTCTCCATCCAACCCTTGCTTCATTGCAAATATACTCTAAATTTTTGTCTTTACAGGTATCTATTTTGTCTGTTGATTCTTTATGTTTTCTCATTACTTTATAAAAAGGTTCTTTATTTTTGTTAAATTTTGGAAATGGACCAACTATTTCTGATATTTTTGCAGATTGGTTATATGCAGTTGCTGTCATCAATGAAGAAATTGAGGAGGCCAATGCTCTTCCTTTACAACTATCATAAGGCAAACCCTCCCTCATTAATAAAGCACCAAGATTTACAAATCCTAATCCTAAAGGCCTAAAGTCATGACTATTTTGTGCAACATCTCTTCCAGGATATGAAGCATAATCTACAAGTATTTCCTGTGCGGTTATAAGAATTTCAGTAACATGTTTAAATGCATTTACATCAAACATATCATTTTTTCCTAAAAATTTTGTAAGATTTATAGAAGCCAGATTGCATGCAGAATTATCTAAAAACATATATTCACTGCATGGATTTGAAGCATTTATCTTTCCAGAATTTGGGCAGGTATTATATTCATTTATAATATCATCAAATTGCACTGCAGGGTCGCCTGTTTTAAATGATTCCCTTGCTATTACGTCCATCAATGTCATTGCCTTTGTATACTTTCTTTTATTGGTTATCTTTGTAATATACTTTTTATCTAGGAAATATCTATCATCCATATAATCATCTAAAGATAATTCTTTTTCTTTTTCAATATTTTTCTTAGCCGTAACATAGTTTAATGCCCATTCTCGGCCTTCCAAATACGCCTTTACAAATTTATCAGATAATCTAACAGAATTATTTTCATTCTGTCCAGTTATTGAAAAATGTGCTTCATCATCCAAGTCAGACTTATCTTTTGGAGCATATTTTAAAAATGCCTGAAGTGCTTTAGCCTTTTTTTCTTCTGCACCTTTCCATTCTATAAATCTAAAAATATCGGGGTGATCGTCATTTAATATTACCATTTTTGCTGCCCTTCTTGTTTTTCCACCAGACTTAACTATTTTTGCAACATAATCATACAATATTAAAAAGTATAGTGCACCAGATGCATTTCCACCCTTGTTTAATGGTTCTCTAAATCCCCTTAAAGTAGAGTAATTAGTTCCATTGCCAGAACCCCATTTAAATAACATACCTTCTCTCTTTGCTAAATCAAGAATAGAGCTCATATTATCTTCAATTGAACTTATAAAGCAGGCAGAAGCTTGTGGCCTTTCATATATATCTATTTTATTAGTTATCTTTTTTTTATTGTAGTCCCATGCAAAATGAAATTTTTCATCATTATCAGATTTTATCTTATATTTATCATATAATCCAACATTAAACCAAACAGGAGAATTAAAAGAAGCATATTGATTTAAAAGTATGTAAATAAGTTCATTTTTAAAATTTTCTGCATTTTTATTATTAAATAAATTTTGTTTTATTCCATGTTTTGTAATTGTATCCGTAACTCTATCCGCAAGTTGTTTTATACTGTACTCTCTTCCATCTCTCCCATAGTTTCCTATTTTGTCTTTAAAGTATTTACTTGCAACAATATTTATTGCAGTCTGCGACCATGTCTCTGGAAACTCTAAATTATCCTGCGAATAAAGTACTTTTCCATTTGAATCCTTAATTTCAGCTTTTGCTTGTTTCATTGGAATATTATAAGGATCTATTTTTTGAGTAAATAATCCGTTGAATTTAAGACCTTTATAATTTTGAATTTTTAAGTCAACCATTTTATCCTGTTGAACCAAAGCCTCCCCTTGTTTTGTTATCAATTATATCAACTTCTTTCCACCCAACTTTTTCTATTTTTGTAAAAACACCCTGCCCAATCCTTTCCCCCCTTTTTATTGTAACTGGCATATCTCTAAAATTATAAACATTCAGACCAAGTTCGTCTTCTGGCCCACAATAATCTTGGTCAATTATCCCTACAGAGTTAGCCAAAAATAAACCATGTTTTTTGGGTGTAGAGCTTCTGGCATATAACTTTAATGCATAACCATTGGGTATTTCAATTATTACGTTTGCAGGAATAACTTTTATTTCACCAGGATTAATTGTCGTGTCTAATCTTGCGTATAAATCAAATCCAACAGAGCCATTTGTAGCATAAACTGGTAAGGGTAGGGTTTTGTCTAGCCTCTTTATTTTGACTTTCATCTTTTCTTCCAAACACATATCTTTCATCTTTTCAATAATTTATTTATCTCCCTTTCAAATTCACTTAAATCAGCAAATTCCCTGTAAACAGATGCAAACCTTATATAAGCAACCTTATCAAGCTTCTGCAACGCTTTCATTACCTCTTCTCCAATAATCTTACTTTTTATTTCAGTCGATTTTAATGACCTTAATTTTATTTCTATCTTCTCTACGACAGCATCTACCTTCGCTATCGCTACTGGTCTTTTTTCGCATGCCTTTAATACGCCTCGCTTAAGCTTTTCTCTGTCGAACTCTTCCCTGCTCCCATCCTTTTTTATAACATACAAGGGAGCAAATTCAATCCTTTCGTATGTTGTAAAGCGCTTCTTGCAACTAAGGCATTCTCTCCTTCTTCGGGTTACAGCCTCGCTTTCCCTTGAATCTATAACCTTTGAGTTATTATAGCTGCAATAGGGACACTTAATGTTATTGCTCCCGTATACAATATATAGTATTATTGTACACTTAAACTACTACAAATAGTATACCTTATATATAAACATTTCTGAAGTATAAAATATATTATAAGATTTTGTAAGTTTCAATAGTTAAATTTAAAAACAACTTTGCTATCAGACATTATACAAAGAGTTGGTATAAATGGAAATAAGTAAAAATGTGATAGACCCCTGGGGGAAAGTTGAAGTTAAGAATTATGATAAATTAATGAAAGAACTTGGCATAGATTCATTTAAAAATATTCTAAAATCAGTGCCTAAACCAATGTTATATATGAAGAGGGGGATAATTTATGGGCATAAGGATTTTGACAGGATAATAACAGCCATAAAGAAAAAGGAAAAATTTGTAATGCTTACAGGTCTAATGCCTTCAGGAAAATTTCATTTTGGGCATAAGATTATTGCAGACCAGATAATCTACTATCAAAGCCTGGGTGCAGAATGTTATATTCTTTCAGCAGACATAGAGGCCTATTTAACAAGAAATATTCCAATTGAAGAGGGCAGAAAAATAGCAATAGATGAATATCTGGCAAATTATATCGCCCTTGGTTTAAAGCCCAAAAATGTAAAATTCTTTTTTCAGAGTGAGGGCAGCAAGAGTTATATGAATTTCAGCAAGTTTATCAGCAAGAAGATGACTTTTAACGAGATAAGAGCAATATACGGCAATGATGTTACTCCAGGAAAGATGATTTCTGCTCTGACGCAGATTGCTGATATCTTATATCCTCAGTTTAAAGAGAATGGAGGACCTAAAGCAACTGTTGTTCCTGTTGGATTTGACCAGCTGCCGCATATAAATTTTACGAGAGATATTGCATCTAAATTTAAGAGTTATAACTTTATTTTGCCTTCTGCTACATTTAATAAATTTATGCCTGGTTTGCAGGGTGGAAAAATGAGCTCTTCTAATCCAATGAGTTATATTGCCTTGACTGATGACCCAGATGCAATAAGAAAAAAGGTCATGAAGTATGCATTTTCAGGCGGACAAGCTACTGTACAAGAGCATCGTAAAAGAGGAGGCAATCCTGATATAGATGTTAGTTACCAATGGCTGACCTTCCTGGAAGAAAGCGACAAAAAATTGCAGAAAATATATAACAGCTATAAATCAGGCAAGTTGTTAACAGGGGAGCTAAAAGAAATATTAATAGAAAAACTAATTAGGTTCCTTAAACAGCATCAAATAAAAAGAAAAAAGGCCGAAAAATTAGTTAATATGTTCTTAAAATAAAATTTACTTATATAATTTTTTTACTTCTTCCAAAATTCTTTTCTGGATGATTCAGAAACAAACCCTTTATAGTTACTACTTTTAGATAACGATAAATAGAAAGCTTTATAAATAAGATATATTAATGAAATATGTACAAAATGGCACCAGAATTACTAAGCGACAAAACAATTGGAGAATATGATTTATATGCGATAGTTAAAAAAGCCGAAAAAACAGATATAACCACAGTTAATAACGCTAGGGTAATAGTCCATAGCATGAATATACCTAAAGAAAATATACCTGACACAATTACTTACAAAAACCTTATAAATGCTTATAAAGTTGCAGAGTATATTGAAAAAAGGGTTGATGGACTTACAAAGGAAACAAAATGATAGTTCATGAGGAATTTTTAAAAAAGCTTAGAAGCTCATTTGACTTAAATATTTATGAAGCTAAGATATGGACAGCCTTGCTAAGCAAAGGGGTAGCAACTGCTGGAGAGCTTTCTGAAATTAGCGATGTTCCAAGAAGCAGGGCTTACGATGTTCTTGAAAGCCTGGAAAAGCGTGGCTTTATAATAATGAAGATTGGAAAGCCTATAAGATACCTAGCTATAAAGCCAGAAGAGATATTCAGAAGGGTAAGGAACCAACTGCAGCAAAGGGCAGAAGAGCGGATAAAAATACTGGAAAACATAGAAAACACAGATGTTCTAAAGGAATTGCAGCTTTTATTTACTCAAGGCATAGACAACATAGATCCAACAAATATTTCAGGAGCAATAAAGGGAAGGAAAAACATTTATGAAAGTTTACACGAGATGATAGGTAATGCAGAAAAAAGTATAATAATTGCGACAACAGCCAAGGGCGTACTAAGAAAACACGAGGCTCTAGGTAATTTATTAAAGAAATTAAGCGATAAAGGCATAAAAATAAAGCTTATTGCACCCCAAAATGAAAGCAATAAATCTGTTTTGGCTAATATGTCTAAATTTGCAAAAATAAAGACTGCAAATATGAATGCAAGGTTTGCTATCATTGATGGCAAAGAAATATTGTTTATGACAAATCACGATGATAATATTCATGAGAACTTTGACATAGGTATATGGGTAAAAAGCCAGTTTTTTGCTTCTGCTTTGGAACAGTTATTTAATTCATTCTGGGAAAGAACAGAATAAGTTAAAATAAAGAAGACTTAATGGAATTCAATTTGGAGTACGGAAATTATTCAAATAAGATTTATGGTATGTTAAAGAAAAATGGGAACTGATAATTCTATATTGACAGTGTATTATGATAATAAAGAAAATAAAATAGTTGTAGCTTTTTCAGAAAAAGCATTGAAAGAAAAGTATGATAGGGGATTTGTCTACGATTGTCGGATATCCCCACTTAATATTTATATGCAGCTTGGTTTGTCCTTTGGCAGCGAGTGTATACCTATTAGCGGGAGTATTGGTCCAGACCATATTCTGTCTAAATTTTCAGCAAATAGCATAGACATACACAAATTATTTGACAGTCTGATAAAAATTATTCCTTCCATCAAAAGGGAAGATTTGGAAAGTTTACTGAATTCTTAAACACCTTAAAGTTGTCTATGTTTCTTAACCCCCATTTTAGAAATCTTTTTAAACAAATATAAACTCTAATTATTAATGCAAGATATGGCAGAAAGGCTTAGTCCTTTGGAAAGGAGGGTTTTGCCTGTTCTAAAAGAGAGGGTAAGTTTAGAGAAGCTGGAAGCAGAAACTAGATTGAGCCAGGTAGAGGTGTTAAGAGCCCTGCAATTGCTTGAAAATAAGAAGCTCCTTAAAATAAATTCTGTCACAAAAGAGGTTGTAGAAATTGATGCTAATGGAAAGGTTTATGCAAAAAAGGGCTTGCCTGAAAGGCAGTTTATCAGCGCTTTGGGAAACAGGACTTTAGCCTTAAAAGAAATAAAAGAAAAAGCTAAGTTGAATGATGAAGAGCTCTCAATAGCCATGGGGGTTTTAAAAAGCAGGAATGCAATTGATATAAGAAAAGACAAGGAAATAAGAATAAGCCTAAATGAAAATGGCCTTAAGCTTCTCGGAAGTGCTACAACAGAAGAGCTTTTGTTAAGGAAAGCCTCGGAAAAAATCCTTGATCTTGATGAATTGACCGATATCGAAAAAAAGGCATTTGAAAATCTAAGGAGAAGAAAGAATATAATAAAGAGCGATCTTGTAAGGGAGATAGGGGTGAGCCTGACGGATTTGGGAAGGGAAACTAAAAAATTAAAAATAAAAGGGGATTACCTTGAGGCCCTGGATAGCAGGATATTAAAGAATAAGTCATGGAAGGGCAAGAAATTCAGGAGATATGATATAAAAATCAATGTTCCAAAGATTTATCCCGCTAAAAGGCATTTTGTTAACGAAGCTATTGCTTACATCAAGAGAGTATGGCTTGATTTAGGCTTCAGGGAAATGACAGGAAGCATTATACAACCTGGCTTTTGGAATTTTGATGCCTTGTTTGTCCCCCAAGACCATCCAGCAAGAGACTTACAGGATACTTTGTTTATAAAAGAAAAATATGGAAGATTGCCCGACAAAAAAATTGTTAACGCAGTCAAAAATGCGCATGAGAATGGCGGGAATACAGGAAGCCTTGGCTGGCAATATAAATGGAATTCAAAAGAAGCCGGGAGGCTATTATTAAGAACACATACAACAGTGTTAAGCGCAGAAGCAATAGCCAAATTAAAGGAAAGCGACCTTCCTGCCAAGTTCTTTGCCGTAGGTAAGGTATTCAGGAACGAAACTGTTGACTGGAAGCACAGCTTTGAATTCACGCAAGTGGAAGGCATTGTAGTTGATCCAAATGCAAACTTCAGACATCTTCTTGGTTACCTCAGGGAATATTATAACAGATTAGGATTTAAGAAAGTAAGATTTAGGCCGTCTCATTTTCCTTATACCGAGCCATCACTTGAGATTGAGGTATGGCATCCTGAGAAAAAGGAATGGGTTGAACTTGGCGGGGCAGGAATGTTCAGGCCAGAAGTTGTCAAACCCCTGCTTGGAAAAGACATACCTGTATTAGCATGGGGCCAGGGTATGGAAAGGAGTATAATGGATTATTTCAACATTAAAGACTTCAGGGAACTTTATAATAATAACCTAAAGCAATTAAAAAGCATGAGAATATGGCTAAAATAAAATAGGAGATTGTATAAAATGGCAATAAAACCAATATGTGGAAAATGCAAAAAAGAACTAACAAGATTTGGAGCAATATTGTTTGGCCCACCAGATGAAAGAGACATAGTACAAAAACACATATATGTTATGACTGCTATCAAAAGCTAATAAAAGAGTTTAGGTAAAATGGCAACAATAACAATAAACAAAATTGATTTGGAAAATCTAGTTGGAAAAAAATTAAGCAATGAAGTATTAGCAGAAAAGCTGGCTATGTTAGGAACAAGCGTGGAAAAAATAACAAAGGATTCAATAGATCTGGAAATCTTCCCAAACAGGCCAGATTTGTTATCAACAGAAGGTATAGCAAGAGCCCTATCCTCATTTATTGGAATAAAAAAAGGCCTAAGAAATTATAATGTTAAAAAATCAGATTATATTGTAAATGTAGACAAGAAGGTTGCATCAGTAAGGCCATTTGTCGTAGCTGCTGTTGTCAAAAATATAAGATTGAATGATGAAACAGTGCAGAGCATAATGCAGTTGCAGGAAAAATTACACATCACTCTTGGAAGAAACAGAAAAAAGGCATCTATAGGCGTATACGATTTAGATACAATAAGATTTCCATTGACCTACACAACAAAAACCAAGGATTTCAAATTTACCCCATTGGAATTCAAAAATAAATTAACATTGTCAAAAATCCTGCAAATGCACCCTAAAGGCAGGGAATATGCTCATTTGCTTGATAATTTTGATGAATTTCCTATTTGGTTGGATTCAAATAATCAAGTATTGTCAATGCCACCAATTATAAATTCTGATAAAACAAAGGTAACAGGGAAAACAAAGAATTTATTTATAGATGTCACTGGCTTGGATAAAAAAACAATAGAGCAGGCCTTGAACATAATTGTAACCGCCTTAGCAGACAGGGGAGCTGAAATCCATAGTGTAAAAATAGAAAATAAGTCTTATCCAAACTTACTGCCAAAAAAAGCCAAGCTGAATTTAAACTATGTTAACTCTTTGCTTGGAATAAAATTAAATAACAGCCAATTAAAAATTTTATTGAGTAAGATGGGCTATGGTTTTGGAAATAGCATTTTAATCCCAGCTTACAGGGCAGATATCTTGCATGAAGTTGACTTGATAGAAGATATTGCAATTGCTTATGGTTATGAAAAGTTTAAGGAGGAAATACCAAAAGTTGCAACAATAGCAGAAGAAAGCAGCTTTAAAAAATTTAAAGCAAAAATAGCTGAAATTTTAGTTGGCCTGGGATTAACAGAGGTAAATACATTTCACTTAACAAATATCAACGATGCAGCAAAAAGAATGAATCATGACATTAAAGCAGTTGAATTGGAGAATGCAGTTAATGAAGATTATAATGTGCTAAGGCCCTGGCTTATACCAAACTTACTAAAAATTCTTGAACATAACAAGCACAACCCCTACCCACAGAATATTTTTGAAATTGGGATTGTATTCAAGGAAGATTTAAGCGAGGTAACAAGGCTTGCTGTTGTTTTATGCAATAATGAAGCTAACTTTACGCAGATTAAGCAAGTCTTTGATGCCTTGTTTAACGCCTTGAATTTAGATTGTAAAATAGGGGAAACTAAGCACAACTCATTCATAGGTGGGCGTGTTGGAAGAATCTCTGTTAAAGGAAAAGATGTTGCTTATATTGGAGACATTCATCCTGCTGTTTTGGAGAATTTTGGATTGGAAATGCCCATTTCTGTATTTGAATTGAATCTGGATGAATTATTCAAGATCATTTAAATTCAACTATGTTTGTTATTAAGTGAACTACCCTAACCTAACTAAAAGTTGAGGTTAGAGTCTTCTTGCTTACGATGATAAAATGTTTTCTAAATCATCTTGTTTAACTAATTCCATGAGTTTCCCTTCTCCCCTTTCTAATTTAAAAATATCCTTTGCAAAAGTGCTAAATAGGGTATATTCACCTATTAGTTTTTCCAATATTTTGTCAAGCACCATAAAAGGAACTGGTTTTTTGCCACAAGTTTCTCTTTGGTCGTTAAAACGCTTTTTGAATAGATTGTAAAATATTGCCATTTTTGATACGCTTGTCCCGACATATCTTTTACTTACTTTTTGAAACAGTTCGTATTTCTCCGCAAAATAATATGGGTCTTCTGTATCAAATTTTTTAACATCCTCTTTTAATTTTTCCCACTTATCTTTGGCTAAATCACTAAGTACATAAAACGCCCCATTTAGTTCTTCTGAAAGCAGCAGGGGCTTCTTTAATTCTTTTCTTCTTTTATTAAAATATTCCTTAAAATCCTATTGTAGTATCACTATATCTTTAACATCTTTTTCGTATCTTATCTTCATAATATCATATAACTTTTTTGGTTTCATAATTACCTTATAGAAAGGAAAAATATATAAATCTCTTTAATATAAATTACTATACATTTCAAAAAGTATAATGAGGTTAATATGTCTTACATAAGAAGGGCTCTACTAAAATATTCTTTCAATACAAATTGTAAATTACTAAAACATACTGGACTAAGGCTAGTTCTATTTTCTATAAATGCAAGGTCATCGGTTGATAAAATGTTAGATTATTATATAGAGAAGATGTTTTTTTCAATTCTTCCCAAAAAAATTATTGGTTGTGCAGCAATTATAAATAAGGATAATGAAATTCTTACTTTGCTTAAAAAATTGCCTAAGAATCTAAGATACGAATTACCTGGAGGAAAGGTTGAACCAAAAGAGTCTATAGAAAATGCAATCAGGAGAGAAGTTAGAGAAGAGATAGGCTGTGAAATAACTCTAGAGAATTACATTAAAATTTATAAAATAAGAGAAGGGATGAGACCAAAGACAGTATATGTATATGAAGCGAAACTAGATGGTATACCTTTCATAAAAGAACAACATTTTTTCAAAGATATGAAATGGTTACCAATTAATGGATATTACACCTATTGCACTCTTAATACAAGTCCTATAGTAAAATTATATTGTGAAGACCTCCTTCCATTTTAATAACTATAATATAAAAATTAACTAAATAAGGATAAAAATTTATTTACTTAAAATTTATATAAAATTTTTTCAAAATCAACTACCTTATTGTTCTTAATTTCAATCCCTCATCTTTAAGCATTTTTATTTTTTTCTTTAGCCCTTTATTATAAAAACCAATATTAGCACTACTTTTAACAACCTTATGGCATGGAATTATGGGCTTCTTATTTTTATTTAATGCATTTCCTACTGCCCGATACGCCTTTGTTCCTAATTTACTGGCTATTATTTTATAAGTGCTTACTCTCCCTTTTGGAATCCTTTTAACTAAACTATAAACCTTTTCTTTAAGCATATAAGAAAAGAGTATTCCGGATATATAATACTTTGTCATCAAAAATTATATAAACATTAGGATTTTTTAAAAAATATGGAAGAGCTAGAAATAAGGATTGAAGAGTATAGAGAAGAAGAATTAAAACCTTTAAAAGAAATAAAATATGTAAGTTATGGCTATTGCGTGGGTTTTCTTAATGACGATGGCTATCCAGTGACTAAGCCCCACAAATATTTTGATGGCAAAAAGCACATTGAACGCAGTGGGGAACTTTGCAAGGATTGTTATGTATTATTCAAAAAAATAAGTAAAATAAATAAAATAGAATTGTAGAAACAATATTAACATGGAAAAAATAATAATATTTGGCATCATCTTTTTATTTATAGGCATTATTTTATTATTTGCCGGAGGAATTTATTCTGCTTATAAGGGGAGCACAAATGTTAAATCTGCAGGAATAATCTTCATTGGACCATTTCCAATAGGTTGGGCCTCTGATAAAACAATGTTTTATGTTTTAATAGGACTTATTGTTTTAGTTTTTATTTTATTTATTATTTTTAGGAAATTTTTATTTTAATATTCTTTTCTATTAGTTCTAATGAAATCGCTGACTTTATCGCTTCCAGGCATATTTATCACCGTTATCAGGGTATTGTCTCTTATAGCATAAATAAGTAGGTCATCCTCCAAGAGTTTTACCTGTTTTTTTATACATTTTCCGTTAAAAAATTCCTTTGGATCAAAAAAACTTTTCCTGGCAACTTTTAATCTCTGGATTAATTCTCCTTTAACATCTGGGTGTGAGATATGGTAACATTCATCATTATACATTCTCAAACAATACCTTTTAAGAGCATGCCAACTTATATCGATATAGTTTTGCATGACAATAGCAAAAAACACATATATTTAAATTTTTTCAACATCAGCCACCAAACTTCTTGTTTTATTTACAACATCCGGATTGACAGAAATGCTATCAATTTCATTTTTCACCAAGAATTTAACTATTTCTTCATACTCCGAAGGGGCCTGTCCGCAAATAGAAACTGTCTTGCCATATTTATGAAATCCTTTGATTATATTTTCTATAGCTCTTAATACTGCCTCATTTCTCTCGTTAAAGTAACCCATTTTTCCCAATATAGCTGAATCCCTGTCAACACCCAAAATAAGTTGTGTTAAGTCATTGCTTCCAATCGAGCACCCATCTATAGGCAATTGTGCAAACTCCTCTGCTATCAAAGCTATGCTAGGAACCTCTGCCATAAGAAATATTTTAAAATCATCGCTTCTTACAAGCCCTTCTCTCTCCATTATAGACAAACATTCTAAAACCTCTGTCAATGTTCTTACAAAAGGCAGCATAACATGAACATTCCTTAATCCAGTATCCCTAACCTTTTTAATAGCTCTACACTCAAGTTTAAATGCCTCTTTGTATTCATCGCTGACGTATCTTGAAACACCCCTCCAACCAATCATAGGATTATCTTCATGTGGCTCATATTTTTCCCCACCTTCTAGATCTTTATATTCATTGGTTTTAAAATCAGAAAATCTTACTACAATTGGTTTAGGGTATATTGCCTTTGCTACCTTTGAAACGCCATCAGCAAATTTGTTGACATATTCATGCCCCCTTCCTTCTTCAATCAGTTTTAACGGGTGTTTTTTAATATAGGAAGCAATCATAAACTCAACTCTCATCAGTCCAATGCCATCAAAATACAAGTCCTTATATTTTTCTATTTTTTCAGGCTCTCCCAAGTTCATGTATATTTTTGTTTTTGTTTCCTTAAATCCATACCCTTCAGGCTTTTCTTGCTCAATCTCAGTTTTTCCAGAATAAACTTTTCCACGAGTTCCATCAATAGTTATCATGTTTCCTTCTTTTAATAAAATAGTTGCCTGCCCGGTTCCGACCACACACGGGATTCCCATTTCTCTGCTTACTATTGCAGCATGAGACGTAATTCCCCCCTCATCTGTAACAATAGCTCTAGCTTTCTGCATTGCAACAACATAATCAGGAGAGGTCATTTTGGTAACAAGCACAGAATTTGTATCAATTTTCCATAAATCATTTACACTATTTATTATTTTTACAACACCATTGCCAATGCCTGGGCTTGCACCCAAACCATTTAATAATACAGTGCCTGTTATCTCTTCTGTTTTTTTTGCCTCTTCTACTTTTTTTATTGTAGTAATTGGCCTGGACTGTACAATATACAGTTTTCCATTTTCAACAGCAAATTCTATATCTTGTGGTTTTTCATAATGCTCTTCTATGTTTTTTACTATTTTTGCTAGCTGTACTATCTGCACATCCGTTAATTTTTGCCTTCTTCCACTCTCCTCATTAAGATTTTTTTTGACAGTTCTTCCATAAAGCTCATCCTTTACATACATATATTTTTGATAGTTTATTTTTTTATTTTTTATTTCAAGGGTGTTCTTATCAATAACATAATTATCAGGCTCAATTTCTCCGCCAACTATTGCTTCACCAAGGCCAAAGCCAGTCTCAATTACTATATTGTCTTCGTTTGTGCTTGGATTTATGG
>Ga0210057_1002946_pt1 | contig 23829 bp, 28 predicted proteins | sample CryGeyCG2114_010_2_FD_183968 | JGI IMG/M metagenome (GOLD analysis project Ga0210057, IMG submission 183968) | Groundwater microbial communities from aquifer - Crystal Geyser CG10_big_fil_rev_8/21/14_0.10 (SPAdes) (version 2) | ecosystem: Environmental > Aquatic > Deep subsurface > Groundwater ...
TTGAACGTGACTACAAGGAACAGCTTGATGACTGCGTGGTGCGCCTCCGCCAACTAGGAGGCTGGCTTTGACGTCGAAAAAAAGAGAGATCGCATCAAGGAAATCGAATATATTATGCAGGATCCTGATGTGTGGAAAAATCCCAAGTCAATGGAGCCGATTATAAGAGAGATGGGTATATTGCGTGATGTTGTTACTTCTTTTGAAGAGGCGCAAAAAAATATAGAAATATTGTTTGCCTCAGATACACCACAGGAAAAGATATTGGGGCAGACACAAAAGCGAATTACGCAGCTTGAAATAAGCCGCTTGTTTTCTGGAAAATGGGACCAACATGACGCGGTCATCTCAATTTATGCAGGCGCGGGAGGACAAGATGCGGCGGACTGGACACATATGTTATATGGAATGTATCAGGCGTTTGCCGAAAAAAAAGGATGGAAAACAGAAACACTTGATTGGGCTCAAGAGAGCGGGGAGGGGAGGACGGGACGCACACTTCTTAAAAACATTACATTCAAAATATCGGGAGAATATGCATTTGGATATTTAAAGAAGGAAAGTGGGGTGCATCGCTTGGTGCGTGTATCACCATTCTCTTCTCAGGGTTTGCGCCACACATCATTTGCCTTGGTGGAAGTGATGCCGTTTATAGCGGAGCGTACGCTTCAAATAAAAGACGACGATCTCTCGGTTGAATTCTTTCGTTCCTCAGGACCTGGTGGGCAGAACGTTAATAAAGTGGAAACAGCCGTTCGTATTACTCATGTTCCCACTGGCATTGTGGTTGCCTCGCAGGCGGGACGATCGCAAAGTCAGAATAGAGAGCAGGCGCTTTCGCTTTTGGAAGCAAAACTTATTCAGCGGATGGAACAAGAACGGGTAGAAGAGGTAAATAAGTTGCGCACCAAAGCAAAGCCCGAGTGGGGGAGCCAGATTCGTTCCTACGTCCTCAATCCCTACAAGTTAGTGAAAGACCACCGTACGGAACATGAGACCACGCAGGTAGAAAAGGTGCTTGAAGAGGGAGATTTAGATGGATTTATAGAGGCGGAGCTTGTGCGCGAGGAAGATAAAAATGAGTAACGTTCTGTGTTGGATGGAAATTTAAAAATGTAGTATACTTATATCGGCGAAAGTGTGAAGGTCTTCTGTATGCTTTTGCCGTTTATTTTTGCACAGACACTATGATTATTTTTCAGGGCGTGTCCAAAGAATACAAAACCAACGGCCATAAATCGTCGGCGTTGGATGATGTAAGCTTCAAGATACAGCCCAAAGAGTTTGTTTCTCTGGTGGGGAAGTCAGGAGCGGGGAAATCAACCATTATAAAACTCCTTATTGGAGAAGAAAAGCCGTCTCGCGGACGTATTATTTTTGGTTCCTATGACGTAACCAAGGTCCCACAGTCAGAACTTCATACCATGCGCCGTCATATTGGGACCATCTTTCAGGATTTCAAATTGCTCCCCGAAAAGACAGCGTTTGAAAACGTGTCATTTGCGTTGGAAATAGCGGGGCGTCCCCAGCGAGAAATAAACGATTTGGTTCCCAAAGCGCTTGAAATGGTGGGGCTTGCGAATAAGGCTGGCAATTTTCCAAAAGAAATGTCTGGTGGAGAGAAACAGCGAATCGCGATAGCTCGGGCCATGATAAATAATCCGGATGTTATTATTGCCGATGAACCCACGGGGAATCTTGATCCTATCAATACTGCTGACATTTTGCGCCTTTTGCTAAAGATTAATGAATTGGGTACCACTATTATTCTTGCCACTCACAACAAAGACGTTATCAACGAACTTAGCCGTCGTGTCATTAGTCTGGAAGATGGACGAGTTATTCGTGACGAGGAAGAGGGTAAGTATTTATTACTTTAGAAATAAAAAATAAGTAAGAAGGAAAACATTGAAACCTAAATATGTTAACGACATTATTGCGAATTGTTAAATACGGACTGCAGAGTTTTAAGAGGAACGCCTGGCTTTCTACGGCGACGATCGCCATTATGGTGCTGGCGCTTATTGTGTTTGCGGGGCTTATCGTGTTTAACGTGCTTACCCATCGGATTATCGCGAGCGTGCAGGATAAAATAGATATTAGCGTGTATTTTAAAACCGATGCGCCCGAGGACGAAGTGTTGCGTATCCGCTCAACCCTTCAGACTTTGCCTGAAGTAAAAACCGTGGAATATGTGTCAAAAGACAAAGCGCTGGAGCTTTTTAAGGAGCGTCATGCGGAAGACCAAACTATTTCCCAGGCGCTTGAACAGCTTGAGGACAATCCATTGTTGGCGTCACTTAATATCAAGGCGCGCGACCCAGAGGAATATAGCGTGATTGCCGCGTATCTCAATAACGATTCCATCCAGCCATTTGTTGAGCGTGTAACGTATAACCAGAATGCAACGGTTATTGAGCGTCTTAACAAAATACTTAAAACCGCTCGTGGTACGGGGCTCGCGCTCACGATATTTATGTCGTTAGTTGCGGTGCTGATCACTTTCAATACCATCCGTTTGGCAATTTATGCGAGTCGAGAGAATGTGAACATTATGCGTCTTGTGGGCGGGTCAAATTTCTTTGTGCGAGGCCCGTTTCTTATCGAGGGGATTTTATACGGGATTATCTCTGCGGTGGTAAGTCTGCTCCTTATTTCTCCGGTGGTATATCTTATATCACCTTATAGTAGCGTACTTATTCCAGAACTTAATTTGTGGTCATACTATCTTAGCGGGCTGGGCGGGTTGTTTCTCTATCAGCTGTTGTTTGGAATTGGTTTGGGTCTCATCTCAAGCTTTATCGCGGTCGGAAGATATTTGAGAGGATAGAAATTGGAAGATAAAGGGGGGTGGGATGACTAAAAAATCGCATAAATACTGAAAAATAAACGGCTCAAAAAAATGAGCCGTTTATTGTGGCGTAAACACGAGAGTTTTTACGTATTGAAAGATAAATCACATTCTTTCATTCTCTTGGTATACTAAGAGAATGAAAGGAATCTTTTTACTCAACAAACCCTCCGGCATTAGCTCCGCGCAGTTTTTGAATCGGTTTAAGACGATCGTCCATAATCATATCTGTTCTCACGAGAGCAAGGAGGCGTGCCGAAAAGCGAAGCGCATTCGTATAGGGCACGGGGGGACATTAGATCCGTTTGCGAGCGGACTTTTGGTCGTGGCGGTAGGCAGAGAATATACGACAAAACTTTCTGAGCTGTTGAAAAATACACCCAAAACATATCAGGCGCGCATCGTGCTTGGTGCGATTTCGGATACATATGACAGAGAGGGAAAATTGGAGCAGAGAGGATTATGCAGAATACAACAAAACAAAAAGGGAGAAGCTCCCGTAGTTTCCAAAGAAGACATAAAGAAAGCTATTACAATAGTCGCACAGAGGGAAACGCAGGTGCCTCCGCCATATTCGGCGATAAAAATACAGGGAAAGCCAGCATATGCGCGAGCGCGCGCGGGAGAGCAACTGACGATGAAGCCGCGTCCTGCTACGGTGTATTCGTATAAAATAGAATGCGTCAATATAGGAGAACGAGAAGCGGTGGCGGAGGTAGCCCTCTCTGTGTCTTCGGGGTTTTATATCCGCAGTTTTGCCCATGACATGGGAGAGTTGCTTGGCGTGGGAGCGTATCTTGATGGGCTGGTGCGTAAGAAAATAGGGGAGTATGTGCTTGAATACGCGCACACACTCAAAGAGATAGAAAAAAAATATCCCGCTATTTCGCGGGATGGAGAGGAAAAAAGGCCTTGATAGAATGTTGCGCAAGTTCCTTGATGCGGTTGCGGGGAATCCAGAAACTGGAAACCAACATATTCCCCAGTCGTGGCAGACGATGCAACTCCATTGAAGTTACGGGGGCAAATCCCAATTCCGCTACTTTTTTTGAGTATTCGGCTGGCACGTGAGCCACCACCTCTTTTTGCGGTCCCATCTTTTTCCTTTCTCCTCTGTCGTTTTTTGCCTGTTTTTGTATGCTACATTTCCATTTTAGACGATCGTCCAAAATGGAAATGTAGAAGGCAACAGAAAACGCTGAAGTATTCTATATATTTATTTTGTTTTGTCAATACCCCTCCATACCCCTCCATACCCATCCATACCCATCCATACCCATCCATACCCATCCATACCCATCAATACCTATTCATACCTAGTTGTGTCTATCCACGCTATCCATAATTATTTATTACTTATTCCCATATCCCTGGATTAGAATAGGAGCGTGTTTTTGTATGACAAAAAACCCACCTACATAAGGTGGGAGGATTCAAAAGAATAGAAGCCGACGAACGAATTGGGCGGTGTGTGGCACGTAAACCCATTATCTCGTAACGTGCGTACGGTTGTTTGAAATCTATCCACTTCCTCGGTGTTAAGCATGGGGACAACAAAGAGGTACATTTCCTTTCCTTTGGTAAGGTTTGAAACATAGGCAGTCGCCTTCATCTCAAACCCCAAAGACCGGAAGAGCGGGATAGCCCCCTTCTCGACCCATATACACGCCCTATTTACGCGGCTCCTTTTCATTCTTTGCTCCCTGGGGACTTCTCATATCATAAGGATTTTTATGACCATGAGCAAATAAAAATCCGCGCTAGGCGGATAGAGGGAACGCAGAGGAAGGAAAAAAAAGGAGGAACATAATGAGAGGGGCGACAACAAACGCAATGAAGTGGAGAATTATGTAAACTACAGGATTCGTCTGCTTCTCGCTTTTTGTAATATTCCCAATCTCCTGCTTCCAGTAAGAGATGATGACGGCAAAATAAATGAGGGTAAAAAAGGAAAGTCCCCAAAAACCAACCGCATCTTCCTTAAATGAAGAACGTAGCAAAGTCGCAAGAAGCATTGCACCAGTCATAGATATAACAGAAAGCTGGAATACTCTGGCTCGGAGGAAGTCGCGAGACAAAACGCCCAAAACGAGATTGCATGAAAGCACCGCAATAATTCCACAGATAAGCGTTTCTGTTTTGCCCGGGCAAACAAAGGTCACTAACAAAAGCAGAAGATAGGAAAGCCCTATTGAATCAAGAACATTCGTCCGAAGATCGCGAGAGGTGTATTCCACGATCGTTTTTGAGGCGGACATACTCCCTTTGTGATGTGCTGAAATTACCGTATCACTTATCTATAGAGTGGTCAAATTGGGTTAGCAAAAACTAGTTGTTGAAACATTGAAAGGGAGCATATTTTTTGATATTCTTGTGTGGATTTGCCGGGTCGTCTAATGGTAGGACACATGCCTCTGGAGCATGGTATCGGGGTTCGAGTCCCTGCCCGGCAGCGTTTATATCGCAAAGCTCCCTTGGGGGCTTTTGTGGTATAATGACGCTGACGAGAGAACGCACACTGCTGTGCGTTCGTGCAGGACTCGAAGACCGCAGCGTTATGCGAGCAGTAGCGAGCATCGCGAGGGGCGGCCTGCGAGCCGACCGAGTGACTGACGAGGGAGGACTTGTAGGAGAGTCCCTGCCCGGCAGCGTTTATATTGCAGGAGCCTCATTTTGGGGTTTTTGATTGTTACTACCAAGACTAAAAATTATGGGTTGATTTAGGGGACTTGCGTGGGCTATGTTTTTGTGTTATTATATAATAAGAAAACTGCGCTCTTTGACAAAGAACGAGGAGAGGAGGTTGCGTGTCTACGAAAAGAAAGTTTATTGAACAGGCGTGGGCCATCTTTGGTTCGTTTAAATGGAGGATATTATTGATTCTTGCCATGATCTTAATTGGTCAGGCTCTCATGCTTGTGAGTCCCTATATACAAGGCATGGTCATCGATAACATCACTCAGGGAGTCGATATACGCCAGACCTATAAGCTCATTGCGTTGGCTGGATTTGTTATGGTTTTTAGCCATTGGGTTATTCAGTACACGCGAAATCGGTATGAGATCGACAAACTTGAGTTTGATGTTGATGAGAGGGCTAGTGATTATACCATGTCGCGGATGTTAGAGCTTTCGGTGGGTCAGCACAACTCGGTTCACTCTGGGATGAAATACAGCATTATCAACCGGGGGCAACACTCGCTTACCTCTCTGGTCTTTATGTTTGTTTACGAGATCGTACCCACAGCAGGTCGGGCGCTTATCATGACGGCGGCGATTTGTTGGTTAAGTCTGACAATGGGGGCCGTTGTTGTTGGAGCCATTGTGGTTTTTGTGGGCATGACCCTCTTGCAGAATTACCTTTTTGGCGAAGATCTGAAAAAGCTTGAAAAAATGTGGAACAAGGAATCAAAGTTTCGCAACGAGATCATCCAGCATGTCAGCCATGTTTTGGTGAATGCCCAGAAGAAGAAGGCTCGGGCTGAAGCTAACGAAAAGTATGATGAGGTGATTGGACTAGCAAAACCGATTTGGCTTCGTTTTACTGTGTACACATATCTTCGCTCGATGGTGGTTATTGGCGCTCGGATAGCGGTGATGGCGCTCGGCGCCTATTACGTTTATAAGGGTCGGTTTAGCGTTGGTACTATCGTTATTTTTTGGGCCTGGTCGAGCAATGCTCTTGATGGTCTTTGGACTATTGGATATCTGCATCGCCAGATTACCAGGATGTGGACTTCCATTAGGAGGTATTGCGAATTTTTGGCGATGGAAAGTGATGTAAAAATAGTTCAGAACCCGGTTGTCTTGGATCCTATACGGGGGCGCATTGAAGTAAGAAACGTGTCGTTTGTGTACAATAGTCGCATGCCGATTTCAATGTGTGATGATGATGAATTTCAGATGGCCCAGGTTAACAGAAAATCAACAGAACCTGCGCTTCAAGATGTTTCTTTGGTAATTGAGCCGGGCGAAACTATTGCATTTGTCGGCGAGACTGGGTGTGGCAAGACGACACTTGCTAATCTATTGCTTCGTTCCAGTGATCCTACAACGGGCCAGATTCTAATCGATGATCACGATCTTCGTGTAATCGATCTTGAAAAATTTCGAGAGAAGGTGGGTGTGGTAGAACAACACGTGCCTCTCTTTGACCGGAGTATCCGAGATAATATTCTCTACGGTCTTAATGGGGGGGCGAATACGGTGACTGCGGAGGAATTAGAACAAATTTCCAAAGTTGCCCAGATTAATCGGTTCTCTCATAAACTTGAAAATGGATTTGATACTCTTATTGGAGAGCGTGGTATCAAGTTGTCTGGCGGTGAACGTCAACGGATCGGGATTGCCAGAGCGCTCATTAAGAACCCCGCGATTCTCATCTTTGATGAGGCAACAAGTTCGCTTGATGCCGGAGTTGAAGCAGAGATTCGAGATGCCATTAACGAAGCATCGAGGGGGCGAACGACGATCATTATTGCACACAGATTTTCGACGATTCGATATGCTCATCGAATCGTTGTTATGGACAATGGACGAATAGTGGGTCAGGGAAAGCACGAGGATCTGTATCAGTCATGTGAGTTCTACCGTCGATTGGTAGATCATCAGGTGGCGGGGTTTGTTTGTTAACTAACAACGCAGGAGCCTTCACGGCTCCTTTTTATTTTCTACTCTCTATCTCCCATCTTCTTTTCCTCAATCTTATTCAAAATCTTTTTTACTTTTTCCATACTGTTATCGTCTAGGATAGAAATCGGAGTAGGGGAGAGGCCTATTTTTTTCAGAGACGCGATTTTCTTCTTTAATTCTGTCGGCGATACATTGTCTGACTTGCTCAAAAATACATATTCTTTTTTATCAAGAAGTGTTTTGCTGTGTGCCCCGATCTCTTTTCGTATGGTTCGGTAGTCGGTAACGGGGGAGGTGGAATCGGAGGCGATGAGATGAAAAAGAACATGGGTTCGTTCAATGTGGCGCAGGAAGCGTACCCCCAACCCCTTTCCTTTTGACGCGCCCTCTATGAGTCCGGGGATGTCGGCAATGATGAGTTCGTAGTAGACGCCCAAACTTGGTTCCAGCGTGGTGAAGGGATAGTTCGCGACTTTACTTTTTGCGTTAGTGAGTATGTTGAGCAGGTTTGATTTTCCTACATTGGGGAGCCCAATAAGTCCGACATCGGCTATAAACTTTAATTCAAAACGAATCTGAAATTCATCTCCGGGCGTGCCCTCCTCATATTCTCGGGGAGATGTATTGGTGGAGGAGCGAAAATGAAAATTCCCCCGCCCTCCTTTTCCACCTCGCGCGAGAATAATACGCTCTCCCACGCGCACTATTTCAGCGGTCGTTTTTTGCGTGAGGTTATGAATGACTGTTCCTACCGGCACCTTTACTATCAGATCTTTCCCCTTGGTCCCGTCACGAAATTGGCTCCGTCCGTTTTGTCCGTCTGGAGCGTGGATATCTTTCTTGAATTGAAATTGATTGAGCGCGCTTAAGTCAGAGACCCCCTCTGCGTAGACATTTCCACCATCGCCTCCTGAGGCGCCCGCGGGCCCTAAGCTAAGAGCGTTCTTATTAAACGCGACCGCGCCATCTCCTCCGTGTCCCCCTATTACTTGTACGGTAATGTCGTCTATAATCATATGCTTTTACAGTACCACATCCGGGTGCTTTTATTCATCCGCTTGATCACAACGACAGCTTTATGTTGAATAGAATGGAACAAATGAAGAAAAAATAATCGCCGTATGTCTTATGCATCCTAATCCGCACTTTGGTGCGGTTTTTTTGTATGATATACTCTGGTTATGAAAGCGGTGCTTACTATCATGGCGGTTGTCATTATAGCCGTTGCGGGCCTTCTTTTATGGAGCGTAAAAACGAACGCACCCACGACATCTCAACCGACCTCGACATTATCTGTTATCTCTTTGGAAAATTTCAGTCCGGGGACCGTGGCGCAAAGCCCCCTCACACTCTCTGGCGTGGCGCCTGGTCCTTGGTATTTTGAGGCGTCGTTTCCTGTGCGGGTGCAGGATGAAGAGGGGAATGTTCTGGGTGTTGGCATCGCGCAGGCGCAGGAGGATTGGATGCAGGAGGGTCCTGTACCGTTCAAAGTAACCATAGAGTTTGAACAACCCACTACTCAGACGGGTCTTGTTGTATTTCAAAAAGATAATCCCTCCGGACTTCCTGAATTTGACGCGCAGGAAACTATTTCTGTTCGTTTTGAATAAATAACGCTATGGCATCTTCTAATAAAAATATTCGCATCGCATTATGCGGAGGGGGAAGCGGAGGGCACATGTATCCTCTCATTGCTGTTGCGCAAGAGGTAAAAAAGATTGCCGCTCAGGAGGGAGTAAACCTCTCGCTTTTCTATTTCGGTTCCGCGGGGCGGTACGCACAAGAATTGGTGTCGCTTGGTGTGTCCATTCGCTCGGTTGCGTCCTCAAAGGTGCGCCGTTATTTCTCTCTCCTTAATGTTTTAGATATATTAAAATTTCCGATCGCGCTCATGCAGGCGTTTTGGAAACTTTTTTGGGTGATGCCAGACGCGCTTTTCTCAAAAGGTGGCACGAGCTCTGTTCCCGTGGTTTTGGCCGCGTGGTTTTATAGAGTCCCCGTGTTTATACACGAATCAGATTCATTGCCAGGTATGTCGAATTCTTTTTCTGCAAAACTTGCTTCGCGTATAGCCATTTCATTTAAAAAGACGCAGGAAATTTGGGATGACCAAAGGGTTGCGCTTACTGGGAACCCAATCCGCGAGTTTATTGCGGGCGGGGATGCGGAACTTGATAGAAACAAAGCAAAGCGGATTTTAGGGTTTGATAGTTCGTTGCCTCTTTTATTGGTGCTCGGGGGATCGCAGGGATCGCAGCGACTCAACTCCTTTCTCCTTGATTCTATCCTTGACTTTACCTCTTCCTACCAGGTACTTCACCAAGTGGGGGTGGATAATTTTAAGGACTTTTCCGCGGAGCTTGCAGTTGCTACGAAGTCATTTATTCCCGAACAGCGGACGCGGTACAAGCTGGTTAACTTTTTTTCTGAGCGGGATATGGGAGACGCATTGCGGGCGGCTGATGTTGTTATTTCTCGCGCGGGGAGTGGGGCTATTTTTGAGATTGCGGCCTCTGGCGCCCCTTCAATCCTCATTCCTCTTAAAGGATCTTCAAGAAATCACCAATTATATAACGCGAGTGAGTATGCTCGCGCGGGCGGATGCATAGTGGTTGAAGAGGACAATCTTACTCCAGGTGTATTTTTCGCGCAGCTCGAGAAGTTACTTAAGAACAAAGAAATATATCAACAGATGTCAAAGGCGGCCCTGGCTTTTGCCAAGCCCCATGCGGCGCGCGTGATAGCTCTGGAACTGCTTAAAATAGCCCTCTAACTGTCTTTTGTGGACGGTGTTTGTGTGATATCATAAGGGAATGACACCGAGCGTGCCAGTTCGAGTGCGTATTGCGCCGTCTCCGACGGGCTATTTGCATTTGGGGACTATCCGTACCGCTCTTTTTAACTATCTTTTTGCCAAAAAGGAAGGCGGATCTTTTGTGGTTCGTATAGAAGATACCGATAGAGAACGGTCCTTGCCCATATACGAACAAGATATCTTAAACGGCTTACGGGCCCTTGGACTCGAGTGGAACGAGGGGCCTGATATACAAGGAGATTATGGACCGTATCGGCAAAGTGAGAGAATAGAGATATATGAGAAATATCTAAAAAAACTTCTTGATGAAAAGAAGGCATACTGGTGTTTCTGCACCAAGGAGGAGCTAGAAGAGGAAAAAAAAGCCATGCTTGCGTCCGGGCTATTTCCGAAATATGGAGGCGCGTGCCGCCATCTTTCCCAGAAAGAACGGGACGAAAAACGGTCTCAGGGTCGAGAAGGAGTCATCCGTCTCCTTGTTCCCTCAAAAACCGATATAAAATTTAACGACATAATCCGGGGAGAAATTTCTGTAAATTCAGATACCATTGGAGACATTGTTATCGCGCGCTCACTGACCTCCCCGCTTTACAACTTTGCAGTTGTGGTTGATGACGAGGAAATGAAAATTACCCACGTCATTCGTGGAGAAGATCATGTCACCAATACTCCAAAACAAATGTTAATAGCCAAAGCTTTGGGATTTGGTGAGCCAAAATATGCCCATCTCCCGCTCTTACTAGCCCCTGATAGAAGTAAAATGTCCAAGCGAAAAATGGAGACATCTTTTGATGAGTATTTAAAGGAGGGGTATCTTCCAGAGGCGCTTTTAAACTTCCTTGTTCTTTTGGGATGGCATCCTGAAGACGAAAGAGAACTTTTTTCGCTTGAAGACATGGCTTCTTATTTTTCACTTAAGCGCGTACAAAAATCGGGCGCGGTCTTTAACGTAGAAAAACTTGATTGGTTCAATGCCCAGTACATTAAAAATCTTCCCATAGATGTACTACTAGAGCGTCTGCGCGATTTTTTGCCGGAAGAATGGTATGCGGAAGAAGAAAAGCTTCTCAAAATTATCGTGCTTGAAAGAGGACGAGTAAAAAAACTTTCCGAATTTGAGGAAGGGATGTCGTTTTTCTTCGTGCCCGAGGAATTTGGAGTCGATGTGTTGAGATGGAAAGATATGGAAATGACCGCAGTGAGAGATAATCTCCGTTTAGTTCGAGAAGCGCTTTCACCGGTTTTGGAAAAGGAATTTACAAAAGATTTTCTTGAAGAGCTTCTTATGCCATTAGCGCAAAAAAAGGGAAGGGGAGAGGTGCTTTGGCCATTGAGGGCGGCTCTTTCTGGAAGAAAAAATTCACCCGGCCCTTTTGAAATAATGGATGTGTTGGGAAAGAAAGAAACATTGGCGCGCATAGAGCATGCGCTGGGCATGTTTGATCAGGATTCAATGGTATAACTATGGAATTGAAAACATTGACAAAATTGTCTATATGTTTTGTTTCTGTGGGCATGCTCTTGAGTGGGGGAGCGGGGGCCGTTTTTGCCGAGGATGCCGCAACACTTGAAGAGCGCATCCAGCAACGCAACCTGGAATTGCAACAGATAAATCGGGAAATCGCGCAAACCCAATCAAAACTACAAGAAACGCAAAACCAGAAAAATACGCTTTCTTCGGAGGTACAGCGTATCAACACCAGCATAAATCAGATAAATCTTGGTATTAAATCAAGCGAGGTTGCGGTAGAGAAGCTATCGTTGGAAATAGAGGCGCTTAAGGGTGATATTTCTAGCGCGGAAAGTGATATCACGCTCAAGCAAGCGGCGGTGGGTGAACTGTTACGAGCACTCCAACAACAGGACAACGAGTCGGTTCTTTTTGTATTGCTGAAAAACAACGCGCTTTCTGATAGTTTATTTGAATTGCAGGCGTTAAGCGATCTGTATAGCAATCTTTTAGTTCATATAGACGAACTTAATGATTCAAAACAGCATCTTGAGGGAGTGTTAGACGTGGCGTCATACAAAAGAGAAGAGAAGACGCTTGAGAGTAAAACACTCCAAAACAAGAAGGTTATCGCGCAAGAACTAAAAAAGGACAAGGAACTATTCCTTTCCGAGGTGAAAAACAAGGAGCAGGAATATCAGAAATACATCGAGGAACTTACCGATAGACAGATTCGAATAGCACAAGAGATTGCCGAGATTGAATCTCGTCTTACTGCTAATATTGATTTTAAAAATCTTCCCGATAAACTCCCCGGGTTGTTTCAAACTCCTATTGAGCGGGGGTCTTTTACTATTACGCAGGGATATGGGGCGACTGCCTTTGCGCGTCGTGTGTATAAGAGTGGGTTTCACAATGGTATTGATTTAGGAGCGCCACTTGGCACCCCTATTTACGCTTCGGAAGATGGTGTAGTTCTCGCGGCTACTAATCAGGATAAGTACTGTTACAAAGGAGCGTATGGGAGATTTGTGGTTGTGAAACACTATATGGGGCTAACCACGCTTTACGCGCATATGTCGCTTTATACCGTGAAGGAGGGCGATACGGTGAAGCGAGGACAAATTATTGGATATGTGGGGAATTCCGGTCTTGCTACCGGACCGCATCTTCATTACACCATCTATGACAGCTCTACATTTTATATAGACGGGAGCCGTTCTTGTGGGCCCATTATGCCCTATGGTGGACATATCGATCCGCATAACTACGTCGTGTTCTAATTTATTATTATGAAAAGCGTGGGGATTATTTTACTTGTTGTGGTTGTTGCCGCGGGAGCGTATGTTCTTTTTGGTAAGAATAGGAACTTTTCTATACGAACATTGAATGAGACCGTCTCTCGTGCGTGGGATAAGGTGGGGGGAAATCTTTCACTTAATTCCGTTGAGGACGAAGCAAAAGATCTTTATGATACTGCTACGGAAAAGGGACAAGAAGCGGCACAAGAGGTTTCTGATAAAGCAAAAATAGGAGTATATGATACGGTCAAGCAAACAGTCATAGATCCGCTTAATGAGTTTGTTAAGAAAACGCTCGGTATTGATTCAAGTCCATCGGCCATAGAAAAATCTGTCCAGTCTGTTATTTCTTTCGTGCCGCCGGCGGATGAATTCCGTGGGGCGGGATACTTGGTTAAAGTGGGAGATGCCGCCTCGTTCAATTTGAAAAATCCATTTTTTGATAGTGATGGGGGAGAGGGGGCTGTGTTTTCTGTTGAGTGGGGTGATGGAGCGAGTGAGGTGGGATCCTTCCAAGATTCGGAGCTTCGCGTGGTTTCTCATTCGTGGGGACAATCTGGAGAATATTTTATACAGTTTTCTTTTGATAACGGCGGGGGAGACCTCGTTGATCAACGGGTATACATCGTAGTGTACTAGTGGTACGGTAAGGTTATATGCATTCACTCTCAGAACTTATTCAAGCGATGGTATCTCCCATTGTTTCGTTTCTAAAGGAGCGGGGTGTGTGGCACACTCTTGTGATGCTTTGGGATCAAGTAGTGGTGTTTATAAATTCTATTGCTTCATGGCTTGATGCCACTATTGATGTTAAAGAGCTTCTAGGAATTATCGTATTTGTATTTACCCTGATATTTAAGGTGATTGTTTTTGTTGTTGGATTCTTTATATCTCTCATAGACAAAGTGATTTAATGTCGCATAGCATATATGCTATGCAATGAACATAGTTTTTTAGTGAAATATCTGGTCACCTTATTGTGTCAGATACTTATATGACGCAGAAATCATTTTACGATACAGAGAAGTAGAGAAGCCGATGTCGTAAAATAATGCCAATATTATTGCGACAAATATAATCCTTGTCGCAAAAAGACATTTTACGACGTAATAAGGCCATTGCGTCGTAAAATGTCTGGTTACCTTGTTGCGTCATATATATCTGACGCAAAAGGTATATTGTGCGACAGATATACTATCGATAAACCTTGTCTCCCCTGGGGTATATGACTATGGTGGAAATAGAAATAAAAAAACCAGCGCTATTGCGCTGGATCTTGGTCGTCATCGGATCCATTGCTCTTGCTACTACCAAAGACAATCGACACGAGCAGACAGATAACGATTACACAGAAGAAGGCGAGGATAAGGGAATTTCCCTGGGTCATCATCCCTCCCCTCTTGTTTCTGGGGAGTTTGTGCCTCTGAACGTTCCATCGTCATGGTCGTCGTTTTCTTTTATCGTTATATTGTATACCTTGTTGAAACCAAGGATAGAAAGAACAACCACAATGATTATTCCTATGGTAACGAGGGTAGCGGTCATGGTCCCCTTTCCCCCTCCTCGTCTCCACCTCTATTGAGGCGATTTAGCAACTTACGTCCATGCTTTTTTGCCTTGCGCCTCGCGCGCTTGAGCGCGAAGAGAGGTTCGCTGATAAGCCACGCGAAAAAGATGAGAACAAATGTTACCGGCCCGATCCCATATTCTGAGGGTGCCGATTTTTCGCGTTCCCTCTCTTTTCGCTGGGCTCGGTCATATCTCCATGCTTTTCCTAAAAGCTTCAGCGATTCCCGTATTTCTTTGTGGAGCAATATCCATACGAGAATGATGGTGATACATGTCCATATGAATATATTGCTCTGCGCCCATTCCATATTGCCCCTCCCCTACAGTCCGCCGGTACAGGAGGCGTTTGAGAAAAAGACTCCAGCCATCGCTAAACCAAAGAGAATCAGCAAGAGCAATCCTGCAAGAAAGCCGATAAGCGCATCTTTAAGGATTGTTCCCCCTCGGCGGATAGCGTTCATGACCGTGCCCACTCCCCCATCTCCTTTGGTGTTCTAGATCTATAAAAACATACATTACCTTGACGGTCAATTAGAGGGAATAAAAAACCGACCCATTAGTGAGTCGGCGCAGTATCAAGAATGTTCCATCCCAGTTTTGTCGCCGCGTCCTTCCACGCGGCACTCTCGTCTTTGCCACTCCCAAGACATTTTGTGGGAAGAAAAAAGGGTTTAGCGAGTTCTATGGGTCTTTCACAATAAGGACACTTCGCGACCATCTTTTCTTCAAGAAAAATAAAAAAGCATGATTCCCCATCATCATACACACATGCGGTAGGAAAGACGCGGAGCACAAATTCTCTTGCGGTCATCTCTTGCCACCCAGTGCTTCACGGAGTCTACCTTTTTTGCTGATGGTAGTCAACAACGTGGCGCTTCGGTTTTTGGAGTGGTAGTATAGAGAGCATATGTATTTTAGAGACGTGGAACATTTTAAGGGAGCTTCCGGATATGAGATAGAAAATTTTGGATGGGTTCCTCGTGTTACTTCTATCGTGGGAATTAAGGCCAAGCCCGCGTTGTATAAATTTTACGCCGATTTAAGCAGTTTTGATGAAGGTGAAGCTATAAAGGAAAAGTCGGCTTCGGAAGGGACACTTATCCATGAAACAGTGGAGAAATTTCTTACCGAGGGCAAAGACCCCGAGGTAAGCCCAGAAATTCTTCCGGCATACAAGGCATTTCGTGAATTTTATGAAAAAAACAAAATTCAGGTAACTCCTGAATATGTAGAGCGGCGCGTCGTTCATTACGACCATCGTTTTGCGGGAACTGTGGATGCGATGGCGCTTATCGGGGGTAAATTTGGTGTTATGGATATTAAGACGTCCCTTGCCATTTATCGCGATTATAATCTGCAAACCGCTGCCTATATGGCGGCGCTTGAAAAGGACTTCCCTACTCTTCAGACGCGATGGATTTTGCGCATAGACCAGCATAGGGTATGCCCAAAATGCGGAGCCACCTTTCGTGTAAAAGGAGGGAGGGAAAAAATTCGCCTCCCATGGGTTAAGGGGGATCCTTCGGTTAAGAAGAATGCTGAAAAATGCGAGCATGAATGGGGAGAACTTGAAGGTGTTACCGAGATACAGGAGTTTCCCTACTGGAAGCAGGATTTTGAGGCGTTTTTGGGCGCCAAACGTCTTTGGGAATGGGAGAACGAATATTGGCTTAAGCAAGCTGGGTATTTGGGAAGATTTTAGAGTGCAGAAGAATAACGAGAGATTGAAAACGGGGGTCTTGTAATAGCCCCTTTTTTGTGTTTTATTGTGAGCAGAACACATCAGGGAAAAAGCGAATGGAGAAGCTTCGTGTGTATTTTGGGCATCCGGTGAATACCTATAATACCGACCTTGAAAAAGAGCTTCTTGAAGCAATACAAAGCTTCTTTTCCGACGGTGTTGCGCCCGTGGAGATCGAAAACCCCAACCAGCCCCATCACTCCAAGAATTATCTGAAATGGAAGGAAACGCATGGGGATGGCATGAGGTATTTCTTTGAGGAGGTTCTCCCCTCTTGCGATGTGGGGGTTTTCCTCCCTTTCCGCGATGGCGCGTTTGGCGCTGGAGTATTTGGAGAGATGAAGTGGTTTTATGAGAAAGGATTAGATATCTTTACTATCTACGCGCATGGAACCATCTTCCCTGTCTTCTGGAATGGAGTGCTTTGGATTAGAAGGCTTAGAAATGAGGACAAAAAGTTTGAAGACTTAGTTAAGGTGCTCAGTGTTGAGGAGACGCGCGCTCGTATCAGGACAGCGGACAATAAAACGATTCCCTATTAAAAAACGGCCATTGGCCGTTTTATTATTTATTGACGATTTCTGACATTACTCCTCGTGACAGAAGCGCGTCCAGTGTTTTTTTGAGAATCTCTAGGCTGGGGGTGTATCTTCCATCTCTATATCTTGCACAAATGGCCAAATTTTGAGTTCGCCACATTTGCGAAGTTTGTTGATGTCATTTTCGCACACTCGATATCGCCCCGAAAAGTAACCAGATAATCCTTTCCAAAAGGACCATTGCCACAGACGTGGATAAAATAGTGGCATTAATTGCACCTCTTTTACATGTCCCGCGCAAATAATGTCCCAATAAATAACCAGGGCGTACTCGCCATTTGGCATCTTCACCACATCACCTATAGCAACAGAAGTACGGTAATCTTTCTTTTCTGCCACGTTCCTTCTCTATGTTCTGAGGGAATAGTAGCGTAAAAAATACGAGAGCGCAAACTTACTCCTGAACTGGGATATCGAGTGGGATAGGAGGTGCAAATACGTCCACTCTATCCAATAATTCTTTTGCAAGTGGAACGATAATTGCTTTTCTGCCTTGGTCGTAATCGCTTGGCGCGTCGACTATGGGGAAGATAACTGAGGGTACAATAATTTCTTGGGAACTTTTTTGTGTGGGTAGCCATGTCTTCATATATTGTACCGATGGAGTTCCTAATGTTATGTACACGACGCGTTGCGTGGGATACATGTTTTCATATGCGTAGAAAATCTGTTGCGTTCCACCTTGTCGCGCGATAGAGACGATTCTATCCCAATCAGTTTCTGCCGGGTACGCGGAACTTTCATAGCGTTGAGTCATAAGTCCCCATAAGCTTGTTACCTTCATATTCCGCATATCTACATTGATTACCATGCCACTTGGTCTTCCACCCTCGTCATATACCTCCTCCCCGTTTATAAGGAGCGGATATACTACATCAGCTATTTCGGGCACATAAGGGGCCATGCCCATGGCTTTCTGTTGTTCATACATCTCCCTCCATTCAGAGAGAAGGCGCGCGTTTCCGTACGAGTCGGTGGGGATATCGTGCTGCGCAAGAAATGAATTAGCAACGGAGATAATAGCGTCTTCGCTGGGGACATCTTGGATGTTCAGCCCGGAAGGTTTTACCATACACCCCCCCATTACGCTCGTGGGATCACATCCACCGATTCCTACGGTGTCCTCGGTGGGCCATTGTTGCCAATTTTGATAAATGGATACGGACCCTTCTCTGAAGCTGAGCATCACGTTGTATCCATATTCTTTCTCTTCGGTAAACGAAAGCGATTCAATTGAGCGTTGCGTAAAAGTTCTGAGGTTTATAAGCCCGAACCCGAGTCCATTGATGGCTTTTTGAAGCGATCCGTCGCTTGTGAACCCCGGTATTCGTTTAAGAACGTCCACCGTTTCGCTTTCTAATGAGAGGGGTTCTCCTTTATATATATATTCGTATCGTGTCTGGGGGTATCGTATAGGCATACTCTCCCCTCCTCCACCCCCAAGCCCCATTGCGGGCATACTTGATATGGAAGGAGCTAGAATATCATCTGTTGGCTCAGCAACTTCGAAATTTTGTATTCCTCCCGCGGAAGGAAGGGGCTGGGATTGTTCGTCTCCCAAATTTCCAAACGCCCTCTCTTCTCCTGTGTCACGAATTGATACGTGCCATGTATCCTGAGCTCCAGGAAGCCAATACGCGCTTCCAAGTGTTACTACTAGCACAAGCACTGCTACGCCTACGGCATACCGCAACGCTCCCAAAGACAGAAACCATGCAGAAAGAGAGGGAGAAGAGGGCTTTTCCTTAAGCTCTGCAATACGATGCATAAGTTCTTGTCGTAGACGAGTTCGAAATTGCTCATCTATTTCCACCTTCGGCTTTGACTCCAAGAGGTTTTCTATGAGTTTTATTAGCGTTTTTTCATGAGCGCGCAAGGAGGAGTCAGCGGCATATACGTCCTCCAATATAGTGTGTATCAATTCTTTTTTGTTCATAGTGTTAGAAATAATGAGATTGTGAGATGAGAGAAATAAGCAACGCCATGCTTACCCCCAGATCTTTTTGCATTTTTTCGACGGTTCGTGAAAACATCATTTTACAGCTCCCCTCGCTCTTGTTCATTATGTGGGCAATTTCTTTGTAGGAAAGCTCATCCCATACGCGCATAAGCACAACATCTCGTTGATCAGGATCCAGTTTTTGAAGATACGCGCGAATCGTTTCTATTTGAAGTCGGGCATGGGCGTTTTTTATTGTGTCGGTATCATCACTTATGCCCCACACGTCATCTATATCCACCGTGTCTTTATGCGTACGGAAATAATCAATGAGAGTGTTACGCGCGATGCGATAGAGCCACGCCGAAAATGTTCCTCTAGAGGCGTCAAATGTTTTTATCTTTTCTATCGCCTTCATAAACGTGTGACTAGTAATGTCCTGCGCGAGCGCCTTGTTTCGTGTTCGCGAAAGTAAGAATGCGTATATTCTTTCAATGTATGTGTCATACAATTCAGCAAAATACTCAAGCTGTCCCTCCTGACAGCGTTGCGCAAGAATGTTTTCGTGGGAAATATCCATCATGATGCGTTCTCTTATATACTACGATGTGTTTTTTATTTAGTAACGTTACGACTCGGGCTGACAGGTTTGGATAATAATAGGCGGGGCGCTAAGGTCGCGGGCAGTAATATATCCCAGCGCGAAACTTATAACGCAGAGCAAACATACGATAATGCTCAGTTGTAACTCCTTTTTGTGTTGCGCGATGAATTCCTTCATAACACATTACCCCACATATGTGAGAAGTACCATAATAGAAATCCCCAGCAGTATGAAAAAGAGTTGTCGCAAAGAAAGAGACGACAGGGTGTCGCAGGTATGAGTATCGTTGAGTTCTGGGACAAGATCCGATCCGGCGATATAAATAAACCCCCCCGCGATAATAGGGAGCAGAATTATTTCCATGCCCCGTATGTGTGATCCCACCAACAGGAAAAGCAATGCGCCCACCATGGCAAAACACGCCGAAAGAAAATTAAAGAGCAACGCCTTTTTTGTTGAGAGTCCGCCATGCACCAAGATGCCAAAATCCCCTATCTCCTGCGGAATTTCATGGAGTATTACCGCGAGAGTGGTAGCAACTCCCAAGGGGATACTCGCAAAGTAAGCGGCCGCGATAATAATACCGTCAAGAAAATTATGGAGTGCGTCCCCCACGATATTCATGGTTACCACCGGGTGATAATGCTCCGGTGTTTGCGCGTGACAGTGTCTCCATCGTATTAGCTTTTCAAGTACGAAAAATAATATAATTCCCACCAACACCAGTAATGGCGCTGCTATGCCGTCCCCAAGCAAAGAAAATGACTCGGGGATAAGGTGCAAAAGCGCGTCTCCGAACAACGCCCCGATCGCCAAACTTACTAAGAACACAAGCAGAGATCGCATTCGCTCTTTATTTAAAGACAACAAAAACACTCCTACAAGCGAAATGGCGCTTATGATCCCCACGCTTGCGATGCTCCAGAGCCAGATACTGTTCATATTAGATGTTTATGTATGTCTCCCATTTTTCATATAGCGACGCGGTTGAGCGAAGGTCCCGTAGATTATATCGCACGATGGTTTCCGCTTCTCCTTTTGTGAACAAACGGGTGACGTCATCTCCTGTCACACCTCCTTCCTTGGGGCTCTCAATACCAAATGCTTTGGTCCACATATGAAGATTAAATTTTCTTCGAAACGCTCCGTAGAAAGTAAGCTGGTCGAGAAGATCCACATGTTTTGCCCCACTCACCTGACTTCCTAAGTATCGGTTTGAAAGTAGATTTTTTGTCGGTTTTACTTTTTGTATCGCGGAACGAATCATAAGAAAGGGCACATCAAATGACCTCCCGTTAAATGAAATAAAATAATCATAGAGACGTACTGCCTCCCAAAATTTTTCAAGTATTTCTTTCTCGTTTCCCCAGAAAGCCGTAACCCCCTCCTCTATAATCTCGGGTGGATTTTTGGCTTTCCCCGGTTGAGCAAACACACCCCCCTGTCCGGTGTCGGGGTTTAGCACGCCGATAACGACTATCTCCCCGGTAAGAGGATAGAACCCTAGACGTTCCTTAGTTTCCTCTTCTTCCTCCTCCGATTCGGCGTAGTGGAGGAGATATTCCTGAGTAATTTTGTCCAATTCCTTAAAATCCTGTCCGATGGTTTCTATATCGAATACGAGCTTTTTGGCGTTTGACATATGGGCATAGTATACCCTATAATACCAAAACTCTGAATATGAGTTGGGTCATTCCCTCCTCTTTTTATTAACACATGGCACTATAGCCGCATCTTATGTAGCTTTATGCTCGTGTTGTTAGTTACATTTTATGGAGTAAAATTTAAAACAGTATGGCACATACAAAACAGCTTGGCTCCTCGCGAAACTTACGCGAATCGGAGGCCAAGCGACTCGGAATAAAAAGGCAGAATGGACAGACCGTGCACGCGGGCGATATTTTGGTCCGCCAGCGAGGCACAAAATATGTCCCCGGGGTCAATGTACGACGTGCCGGAGACGACACTTTATATGCTTCAAAGGAAGGGGTAGTTGCCTTCTCCAGAGGTAAAAAAACGCGGTTTGACGGAAGTATCCGGTATATCACCAAAGTCAGCATAAAAACGGCCTAGAAGGCCGTTTTTGAGCGATTTTAGGGGTGTTTTTGAGTGGATAGTGGCCCCCCTATGTTCCCGAACAGAATAGACACTTGACTTATTTTTCGCACTATGCTATAATGAAAGCACGGTGCGAGTGTCGTGCTCGTACTGCACCACGGGTTCCCTCCGACCCTTGCTCGTTTGGTAGAACTCGTCGTGGGGCCTATGGAGTACAGTCCCAACGACACGAACTCACATTCCCAACTCCGCCGAGGAAAAGTCGCGCCCATGGTCGTGCCCCCGCTCGTTTTTTGATACTGGGCGATTGTCGCCCCGGGGTATTGTGACGGGAAGTATCGTGTGCGATACAGGCGTGGCAAAGTAGACGGTAAGAACGGGAACGCAACGGACCCAGCGCATGGGTCCTTTTTTTATTCCTATATTCCAACTCCTAAGTTCTAAATTCTATATTCCAACCCCTAAATTCAAAATTCTTTATTCTATATTCACCTTTGCTTTTATTTTCTTCCCCCACTCCCCTTTTCCAATTTTTACTTCAACTTCGTGCGTTCCCAATTCTTTGATAGGTTTGGTGGAGACAGAGATGTCGTTTTTTTCTAGCACGCTCCCCAATTCTTTTGAGAGATATTCACATACCGCGTCTCTAATGTCGGTGTCGTGGATGGAAGAAAACACTTCTCCCTTGTCCCCCGTCTTTACCTGAAATATAAATTCGTGGCCAGAGATCGCGCCAATGGCGCTTTTAACCGCTTCTTTTTTCTGGATCAACACTCGCTCTTCCCGTTCTTTTTTCTGTTGCGCGCGCTGAACCGCCCCTTCGGTCGCGGGTCGTGCAAGACCCTTGGGGATAAGGAAGTTCCGCGCGTGTCCGTCCGATACATTTACCACCGCCCCCTTGCTTCCTGTTCCCTGTACGTTTTGTAGTAGTATTACCTTCATTAGTTATTGGATATTTGTTGTTGGTTTCTTTAGAACCTCCAATGCTTTTTGAATGACAGGGTCGTTTTGGTACGACACAGGAAGTGCATCCGGTTCGGATACCTCAACGTCGGGGGTAATGCCGTTCTTGTCTATCATATTTCCCTCCGGCGTGAGCCAGTGTGCCACTGTAACTTTCAAAAGTGACCCATCGTTGAGAGTAATAAGTTCCTGCACCGTTCCTTTCCCGAAAGTTGTTTCTCCGATAACCGGAATGTTATTTTGTTCCTTGAGCGCGCCGGCAAGAATTTCTGATGCCGATGCCGAGCCTTTGTTTACGAGGATAACAGTAGGAATGTCCTTGAGTGCTGCGGGACCACGAGAGATAAACGACTCGTTTAAGCTCTCGTCCCTGAATTCTTCTTTTACTACCATTTTTCCCTCATCTACAAACCAACCCGCGATAGATACTGCCGCGTCAAGATATCCCCCCGGATTGTTTCTTACATCAACAATAATAGCGTGCGCGTCTCCAAGGAGCGTCTTGAGTGATGCCTGATAAAACTGAAATGGCGCCTGTTCGTAGAAATTATAAAGTTTAATATACGCGATAGTTCCGTTGGCATCCTCCTCTCCTTGCCCGTTGAGCCACGCGAATTCAAGCGTGGGGATTTGGATGGTATCTCTGGTGATACTGATTTTCTGCGGGTCTTGTCCGTTGCGTGAAATAGTAAGCACCACCGCCGTTCCTTTCTTGCCACGGATCTTTTTCACCGCGTCCTCTACCGTAAGTTCAATAGTGGATTCGCCATCTATTTCTAAAATAGCATCACTTGGACGAAGTCCGGCTTTTGAGGCGGGAGTGTCATCAAGTGGGGCAACGATAATAAGCTGTCCCTCTTCACTTAATCCAATTTCTGCTCCAATTCCCCCAAATTGTCCGCTTATATCCTCACTGAATTTTTTTGCGTCTTGCGGCGCAAAGTAGGCGGTGTTCCGGTCCTTGAGCGAATTAACAAGTCCATTTATCGCTCCATAAAGAAAATTTTTGTTATTTTCTACCGCGCTCGCATCGGCATATTTATCTTTTAGAACTTCCCATGCTTGCCAAAATGTTGAAAAATCAACCGCGTTGTCTTTTGTGGGGTCAATGACTCCCTCAACGGTTATATTCTTGGGTCGCTGTGTCCCCTTTTGGTAACCAATAAAAAAAGAGGAACCCAACGCTCCTATCGCGATTATTATTGCAAAGATGGCAACCGCGACATCTTTTGTCTTTTTGGAAAGCGGTTTAAAGAATACACTTTTCATATCAGTAAAGTGTATCACGCGCTTTTTAGTGATTCAAAC
>Ga0210057_1002947_pt1 | contig 23824 bp, 24 predicted proteins | sample CryGeyCG2114_010_2_FD_183968 | JGI IMG/M metagenome (GOLD analysis project Ga0210057, IMG submission 183968) | Groundwater microbial communities from aquifer - Crystal Geyser CG10_big_fil_rev_8/21/14_0.10 (SPAdes) (version 2) | ecosystem: Environmental > Aquatic > Deep subsurface > Groundwater ...
TGACGGCGCGCTTCGCGCGCCAAACTGAACGCTCGGGCGGGCAAAAAGGAAGGGGGTTGGGGGGAAGGAATTTTTGCCCGCCCTCGCTTTCCGCCGCCGCCGAATTTCGTATTTCGCTTTGCGAAATACGCCGCCAAGAAATTTGTTTGATTATTTTCATTTTATTTGGTAGTATAACAATAAGGGTAATAATCTTATCTACTACAATACTACCAAAACAATATTTATATGACAAGTGGAAAAACAATCAGCGAAAATATCAAGAAAATGCGCGCCAAGCTTGGCCTAACCCAAGATGATTTGGCTAAGAAAGCGGACATAAAATATACAACGCTTATGAAAGTCGAAAGTGGTGTAGTTAATAAGCCAAGCGTTCAAACTATGGCGAAAATCGCCAAAGCGTTGAGCGTTTCAATTGAGGATTTGTTAAAATAAAAAATATGGCAAACAACAACATTGAAATTGAGATACAAGTTAATGTAGAAAATCCCAAGCCGTTAATAGAATCTTTGAAAACGAATGGCAATTTTCAAGCAGAGAAACATCAGCTTGATGAATATTTTTCTCCCGCCCACAGGGATTTTCTCGCTACGAGGCCAGTCGCGGAGTGGTTGAGATTGCGAGACGCTGACGGCAAATGTTCTGTTAGTTATAAAAATTGGCATTTTGATGAAAATGGCAAAAGTCATTATTGCGATGAGTTTGAAACAAAGATAGAAAGTATAGAACAAGGTAGAAAAATTTTATCTGCCCTTAACTTCAAACCGGTTGTTGAGGTAGATAAGTTGAGAAAAATTTGGATATATAAAAATTATGAAATTGCCGTTGATTCAGTTAAAAACTTGGGTGATTTTGTGGAAATTGAATATATCGGAAAAGATGAAAAAGTAGACCCTAAAAATATAACTGATGAAATGGTTGATTTTTTGAAGAAAACTGGCTGCGGAAAAATAACCAGAAATTATGTCGGTTATCCTTTTCTTCTTCTTTTCCCAGACGAAGTGAAATACGAAATTCAATAATCAAGGAAACAATATGGAATTAAAAGAATTACTACAATTTATTGCCACCGAAGATAAAAGGTTGAAAAAATATTACGGCAACTATCCCGACCAAGAAAAAAGGATACTCGCCCGAACCGTGAAATTGTCGGAAGAATTGGGCGAGCTTTGCGATGAAGTTTTGTCTTTTAACACTATGCAAAGAAAAGACAAACTAGAAAATCATGACAGCGAAAATTTATCTGAAGAATTTGCTGATGTTTTGATAACTACTTTATTACTTGCCAAAGCCACGGATGTCGATATTGTAGAGGCGTTAAAAAGAAAGATTGCCAAAATTAACAAACGCTATGAAAATAAAGCAAAATAGATATGGACCATGTAGCCATAATGAAAAAATCATGGGGATTAACTCAAAAAATTCTTTCAGGACAAAAGAAAATTGAATCTCGGTGGTATAAATCAAAATATTCTCCTTGGGGAAAAATAGGAAAAGGCGATACTGTTTGTTTCAAAGATTCTGGCGAACAGGTTTCAATCAAGGCTGAAGTAGAAAAAGTTATTTCCTTTTCCGATTTGAACCCCAAAAAAGTTAGTCAGATTTTAGACGAATATGGGAATGACGATGGGATTGAAAAATATAAAGTTAAGGAATTTTTTGAGTTATTCAAAAATAAAAATTATTGCCTTTTGATATTTTTGAAAAATCCGGAAAAAGTTGAACCGTTTGAAATTGATAAAACCGGATTTGGAATGATGTCCGCTTGGCTATCAATAGAAAACATTGATAGAATAAAAATATAGGCGGCGCGCCAGTTTCACTGGCACGAAATTCGGCGGCGGCGGAAAGCGAGGGCGGGCAAAAATTCCTTCCCCCCAACCCCCTTCCTTTTTGCCCGCCCGAGCGTTCAGTTTGGCGCGCGAAGCGCGCCGTCAGTTCCGTTCAAAAAAGGTTCGGATTTCGTCAAACAAACGCACCAGAATTTTCTTAATCCGCCATTATTATTCGGCTGTCTTAAGATTTATGATCTACCCCGTGATTGAATTTGTTGTATAAAGGTATTCTTTTTGATAAAATTTATCTCGATGAAAAAAAATATTCAACTGTTGCTCATAATATTGGCGGTAGGAGTTTTTGGAGTTGGTTTTTACCAGTTTTTCCCTACTATTTTTGGAGACGAATTGTACCCGTTGGAATATACTAATGAGATTAATGAATGCGCTGACCGTTTCGGGCTTGACAAGCCGTTACTTGCAGCGTTGATTTTGAAGGAGTCGGGTTTTAGTCCAAGGGCGATTTCCCGTGCTGGCGCAGTCGGCCTTGCCCAGCTTATGCCGGCGACAGCAGCTGGAATTAACAAACGGGAATTTCAATATCCGGATTATGATTTATTTGATCCAAAAACAAATATCTGCTTTGGCGCTGCGCATTTAGCGGGACTTATGGGGACCTATAACGGAGATGTAACAGCCGCTTTGATTGCGTATAACGGAGGAGACGGTGCCGCAAGGCGTTATCTGGTAGCTCGTGATATGGATGTGCTTGTAACGGAAACCAAACTTTACGCTCCAAAAATATTAGCAGCTCGGGATGTGTATGCAAGTATGTATGGCAATCAGCTTCCGGCGGGAAAAACACCAGAAGTGACTCCGGTAAAATTTGAGGTTCCGAAACAGCCGAACGTTAAGGAATTTTGGAAAGGGTTTGTAAAAGATGTCTTCGCAAGATTTTTCTCAAACAATTAAACTTAGAGAGGCATTTTTAGATTTTTTTAAGGAGAAGGGACATAAAGTTATCCCTTCTGCTTCTTTAATACCGGAGAATGATCCCTCGGTGCTTTTTACAACTGCCGGTATGCAGCAGTTCAAGAGATATTACTTGTTCCCGGGCGAAGCTCCGTCTTCTAAGATTGCGACAATTCAAAAGTGTATCCGAACCGGTGATATTGAAGAAGTTGGAGATGAGACACACCTAACTTTTTTTGAGATGCTTGGGAGTTTCTCATTTGGTTATCCAAAGAAAGAGAGTTCGTATTTTAAAGAAGAGGCAATAAAATTGGCGTGGGAATTTTTGACTCAAATATTGCAGATCGACAAATCTCGAATTTCCGCGACGTATTTTAAGGGTGAAAAGGGAGTACCAGCTGATAACGAATCGCTTGAAATTTTAAAAAAAATCGAGGGGCTAAGTGGGATAAAACCGCAGAATTTTGAGGAAAACTTTTGGTCTCTTGGTACCAAGGGCTCACCCGGAGGCCCGACAGTTGAATTTTACGTCAGTCCCTCCGAAGCTTCAGCGAAGGGGGACGTAGATGATGTTGAGGTCTGGAATCTGGTTTTCAATGAATTTGTGCTTGAAAACGGTAAATACCGGGAATCTGAATATAAAGGTGTTGATACGGGAATGGGTCTTGAGCGATTGGCCGCAGTGATGCAGGGAAAGAATGATATTTATGAGACTGATTTGTTTTGGCCAATAATTAAGAAAATTGCAGAAGTATCAAATAAAAAGTATCAAGAGAATCTAAAGGCTTTTAGGGTTATAGCCGACCATCTTAAAACTGCCCTCTTTCTCGCTAGTGAAAACCTTGAACCATCTAATTTAGAAAGAGGATATGTTCTCCGTCGCTTGATAAGGCGGGCGGTTAGGTATGGCTGGAATATAGAGTTGGGGTCATTGACTCAGCTGATAAAATCCCTTTCAAGCATTTATCCTGGTTGGAGGACCGAAAGGTCATCAGAAGTTATTTCTAATGAGGAGGAGAGATTTAAACAAACTATCAGAGAAGGGCTCAAGAAAGCCAAAGAGGTTTTCGACAAAAAACAAAAAGTTGATCCGGTAATATATTCGAAAATTATGCAGATGGATGCTAAAAGCGATATTTTGGGCGATATTTATGGTAATAAGAAAAACAATAATGAGCTTGCAGAGTATCAGATAGATATCACAGATCGCGAAATAATAGGTGCTTATATTACAGGAGAAGAGGCATTTAATCTCTACCAAACTTATGGGTTTCCGATTGAGATGATCATTGAGCTGGCGCAGGAAGAAAAACTTTTTGTTGATATTCGGGGTTTTCGCAGAGAAGTTGAAAAACATCAAAAACTTTCGCGCACGGCCTCGGCGGGGATGTTTAAAGGTGGGTTGGCGGATAATAGAGTTGAAACAACGCATTTGCATACAGCAGCTCATTTGCTTTTAGCGGCTCTGCGCCAAGTTTTGGGCGAGCAGGTCGAGCAGAAGGGCTCGAATATTACGCAGGAAAGATTGCGTTTTGACTTTAACAATCCGGAGAAACTAACGCCGGATCAGATTGAAAAAATAGAGGCAATCGTAAATGAAAAAATCGAAGAAGCATTGCCCGTTACGATGCAAGAGTTAAGTTTAGAAGAAGCAAAGAAATCTGGCGCAACCGGTTTATTTTCCGATCGTTATGGCGAAGTCGTTAAGATTTTTACAATTGGCAATCCCGAAGAGCCGTTTTCTCGTGAAATCTGCGGCGGTCCGCATGTAAAAAATACTTCGGAACTTGGCCATTTCAAAATTGTTAAAGAAGAGTCCTCATCTGCTGGCGTGAGAAGAATTAAAGCGGTTTTAGAGTAAGAGAAAGCCCCCGTCCTATTAGATCGGGAGCCTGAACCGGCGAGTGCCGGTGAATCCTCTTATGGAAATGCGGCGAAGTAGCCGTAAGCCAGATAGCCCAGAAGCCCGAGAAAACCCAGTCCTAAGGCGATAGCTATCCAGACTACAACGCTTGCTCCCCTGGGGCGCGACCTTGCGAACCTTTCTCTCGGCGGGACGTATCCTCTGCCCGTATTAGCTCGTCTGCGTCGGCCTGTTATTCGGGCCATAACCTTCACCTACCTCCTGGTGTCTGGAATGAGGACATTGTACTAAAATTTAATAGTAAATCAACTTCCAATAGTATTTTATTAGTTTGTTAGAATGATTTTGAAATCGGCTCATAAGTGGTAGAATGACTTAGAAGGAGAATTTTTGGGTATTCTCGATTTTCTGAAAGTAAAGAATGATTACGATAATTACGCCATATCTCTTGATATTGGCACAGAGTTCGTAAAGGCGCTGATTTTTAAGGTTGAAGATAAAAAGGCGAAAATTTTAGGTGTAGGCCGCCAGCGCCAGCGCCTTGCTGATATTCAGGGTGGAGTGGTCAGCGATATTTATGGTGTCATATCGAATTGTGAAACAGCGCTTGATCAAGCCGCGACACAGTCAAAAATTTTGCCGGATCAGGTAGTGATTGGCATTGCTGGTGAGCTTGTAAAAGGAATGACAACCACGGTTCGTTATGTCAGGCCTGATGGAAATGCCCGTATCACAGTTGAAGAATTAAAGGAAATTGTTGCTAAAGTGCAGAAAAAAGCTTTTGAGCAGACAAGAAAAATATTGGCATGGGAAACGGGACATAGGGAAATTGATGTTCGCCTTGTCAACGCGGCAGTCGAAGATGTCAAAATTGACGGATATCGAGTTACCAACCCGCTTGGTTTTCAGGGGAAAGAGATCGAGATTGGTGTTTTTAATGTTTTTGCTCCCGTAGTCCATCTCGGGGCGCTTCAAACCATCGCAGAGAGTTTGGATCTCGACCTTCTTTCAATTGTGGCCGAGCCATTTGCCGTGGCGCGTTCAATTGACAGGTCAACTGATTTCTCAGCGATATTTATTGACGTCGGTGGCGGCACAACCGATATCGCCGTGGTTTCAAAAGGTGGACTGGCTGGCACGAAAATGTTTGCGATAGGAGGACGCGCTTTCACAAAGAGAATCGCCGGCGTGTTAAATGAACCGTTTTTAGAAGCAGAGCAGGATAAGCTTAATTATTCGCAATCGAAACTCTCCGGTGAAAAGAAAGAATTAATCCAAAGGGCGGTCGAGTCTGATACGGAAGTGTGGTTCTCCGGCGTGGAATTGACCTTGAGTGAATTCAAAAACATTGAACTTCTGCCTTCCAGGGTTTACCTTTGTGGTGGAGGAAGCAATTTACTGGAGATAAAGAAGATTATGGAAAACGCTAAATGGAATAAGAAACTTCCCTTTGCCAAAAGGCCGATAATCGGATTTTTGGAGCCGAAGAATTTAGCGGCGGTTGAAGACGGAACAAAGGAGTTAAAGGACGCATCCGACGTTACGCCCATGGCACTGGCAAATCTGGCGATTGATTTGGTTGGTGAAGAAAAAGTAGTTGACGGAATGTTAAATAAAATGATTACGACAATTAAGAATTAATATGGATGAATTTTTATATTTAGAAACGGACGAGGAAATAACTTCAGTTATCGAGAAACTGAAAGGTTTTGAAGCAAAATCCATTGGTTTGGTGGTGCCAAGAGGCGGGCTTATTTTGCAATCAGTTGTGAATCTTAAATTATTGAAGAAGCAAGCCGATGAACTTAAAAAAGACATCGCGCTTGTAACACAAGATGCGGTTGGCAGGAATCTCGCGTCACAAGTCGGACTAACGGTTTTTGAAAATGTCGACAGTGCTGAACCACTTCCACCAACGCTGGATGAAAAAGACAGGCCTAACCTGAATGAGGAATTAGAAGTTGATATGACAAAAAGCGAGCCGGATGATGTCTCGCCGGTTGATGGGATAGAAGAACCGGTAGGCGAGGAAAAGTTGCCAGAAAATATAAGAGTAAAAAGATATGATGAAAATGGAGCGGAAGCAGCTAATACTAAAATGCAAGCGCGGCAAAGTGGATCCACTGCAGCCGAGAACGAGAGTTTTACAAAGCGACCAGTTGTTCCTGATAAAAAAGTTGACCGTAGCGAACTTGAATCAGCAAGGCCAATTAAAGGAAGGGAGACAGTTATGCGCCCGAAGACACATAAATCTTTGAAGAGAAAATTCCTTATAATTTTTGGTACTATTTTGTTTGTTTTATTGCTTGCCGCTGCCGATATGGTAGTGGTCAAGTTGGATGTTAAGTTGACAGTTCCCGCCGAGAAGATTGAAAGAAGCGCGGATGTTACGGTTGAAAAAGATAGAAATGCGATTGATGAAATTAATTTCGTTATTCCAGGCAAGCAGCTTGATAAAGAAACAACGGTTAAGGAGACGATTAATTCCTCCGGTAGTAAGGATGTTGGCGAGAAAGCAAAAGGAACATTGACTTTTCAAAATGAATCTGGAGTTGATGAACAAATAAGTTCCGGGGCAACGGTGAGGAATAGTTCCGGAGCAGAATTTACTCTCGATCAAACTATCACTGTTCCCAAAGCAACTTTGAATTCAGGCGGAGATAAGATATTGGGTAAGACGACGGGGAATGTTACTGCTGTAGAGTCTGGCTCCGGCAGCAATCTTTCATCATCGACCTCGTATTCGATATCGGGGAAGTCCAAAATAACTATAAGCGGAAGCACTAGCGGCGGTACCACTAAAACAATTAAAATAGTAACTTCCTCTGACATAAACGAAGCGCAGTCGACGCTTGGAGAAAGTGGCAAGAACAAAGTTAAAGAAGAATTTCAAAAAGAATCCGGATTTATTATTCTGGATGATGCAATTACAGTTGGGACCGAGAATTTCAAGACAAGTAAAAATGCGGGTGACGAGGCGGACACTTTCGAAGCGAGCGCAACTGCTAAAGCAAGTGTGCTGACATTTAAAGAAGCCGATTTTAAGAAGGTTGTGCTGGGAGAGATTGAGAAAAATGTTCCCGACGGGAAAAGTATTTTGATTAACGAAAACGACATAATTACATCGGAGTTAAAAGATAATCAGACAAATATTGGCAAGCTGACAGTTACGGGTATTTTAACTACTCACCTGGGACCTAATATCGACCAGAAAGGTTTGCAAAGACGGTTAAGGATGAAGACCAAAAAACAGATTAATTTTATCATCAAAGGTATTAATGGGGTTAAGGAATCCAGCTATCAAATGTCACCGAAGTATATAATCCCAATATCTTCAGTTTTGACGCGTAATATAATAATGCATTTAGAGTACGTGGATAAATGAGTATTATTGCTCTTGATTTAGGTAAAAAGAGAGTCGGCGTAGCTGTGAGCGAAAGTGGAAAAATTGCGACTGGTTTAACAGTGATAGATTCATCAGACGAGAAATTATTCTTAGATCACTTGGGAGAAATGTGTAAGAGGGAAAAAGTACAGAAAATAGTAATCGGTTTACCTTTATCGGCTAATCATAGGATTAATAGCCAAACAGTCTGGTCCAGGGAATTTGCGAAAAAGATTAAACGGGCGTTAGACATTGATATCGAATATGTTGACGAAGCTTTTTCCTCGGCTCAAGCGCAAATGAATATTATTGCTGCAGGAAAGAAAAAAAATAAAATTAAAGATAGAGAAATTGATGTAGAATCAGCAAGAATTATTCTTGAACAATATTTAAATGAAAGCAGCCGTTAAGCATTACAAGGAACAAAGGCAGGTAAATGAAAGAAATTTACCGCGGATTAGAACTGACAGCGATCGAAAAAAAACTTTTTGGCAATATTTTTTCACGAACGCCTATTATCAAATCATAGTTGGCTTTGTTCTTGTCGTGATAATTTTCTTTGCTTGGGTAAATTTTCAATCTCGTCCGGTAAGTGAAACTAATAATGGCGATATTTATATTGAAATTATAAGTGGAATGTCTTCCGGCAAACTTTCGCAAGTGTTAGACAAAAATAAACTGATTAGGAGTAAGATTGTTTTTTTGGCAAAGGCAAAACTATTTTCACCGGGAGTGTTACAAGCCGGAAATTATAAATTGAATCAGACAATGTCAATTGACGATATGCTAAAAAAGTTTCATAGCGGTGATATCGATGCCTTTAAAATAACAATTCCGGAGGGCTATCGCGTATTGCAGATTGCAAAAGAAATTCAGCAAAAGGCAGAGATAGACTCAAATTTACTTATTGAGTCGGCTATCGGTACAGAAGGGACTCTCTTTCCCGACACGTATGTATTTGCCCATGGGCTTCCGCTGGCAAAAATAATTGGCGAGATGAAAGAAGACTTTCAAGAAAAAACATCCAAACTGGATCTTTCGCATGAAGATTTAATTATTGCTTCAATTGTGGAGAGGGAAGCGATAACCAATGAAGAGAGACCTAAAATTGCAACTGTTTACAAGAATCGGCTGCGGGAGAATATGCGTTTAGAAGCTGATCCGACAGTGAGATATGCCATGGATACCCAGATTTATTTGAAGAATAAAAATGTGGATTTCACTTTTTGGCAACCAGTTACACGCTCTGATATAAATTCGACTATATCCCCTTTTAATACTTATAAAAATAAAGGGCTTCCGCCTGCTCCGATTTGCAATCCTGGTCTCAAGAGTATAGAAGCTACAATAAACTACGATAAAGGTTTTTCTGATTATTATTATTTCTTTCATGACGCCGAGCAAAAAATTCACTTTGAAAAGACGCTCTCAGAACACACGAAAGATATTGCCGAGTATGGCCTGCCCAATTCAAGATAAAACCGTCTGAAATTTAGTTTTCCGCCCCGCTTGGCGGGGTTTCGTTTTACACCATAGTGTGAAAATGCCCTGACTTCTGTTGGAAGAGAGTTTTACTATTATTTCCATTGTTTGACTTAGCTCAAGCCCTCTAATACAATTAATCCCACATATGAACCTTAGACCTTTTGGGCTTTTTTATCATGATATTGGTATTGACCTGGGAACGGCCAATACTCTTGTGTATGTAAGAAATCAGGGGATTGTAATTAATGAACCCTCGGTTGTTGCGATTAACCAGAAGACGAAGCAGATATTGGCGATTGGCAATGAGGCCAAAAAAATGGCGGGGCGTACTCCAACTCATATTGTTGTCATCAGACCTCTGGTCGATGGTGTAATCTCCGACTTTGAAGTAACGGAACAGATGCTTAGATATTTTATTTCAAAGGTGCAAAAGGATAAATGGAATTTTCTGGTTCGCTCGAGGGTCGTTATCGGAATTCCGTATGGTGTAACTGATGTTGAGAAAAGGGCAGTTGAAGAAGCGGCTCAAAATGCGGGAGCAAGAGAAATCTATCTTATTGAAGAGCCGATAGCGGCCGCTATCGGGGCAAGGTTGCCAATTCAAGAAGCGTCGGGAAGCATAATTGTAGATATCGGCGGTGGGACAACAGAAGTAGCGGTCATTGCATACGGTTCGATTGTTTCGTCAAGATCGTTAAGAATTGCTGGTGACGAAATGAACCGAAATATTGTGGATTTTGCCAGAGAACAATTTAACTTATTAGTCGGCGAACGAACCGCAGAGGAGCTGAAAATTGCCCTTGCATCAGCGCTGCCCTTGAAAGAAAAAAAAACTTATCCTTTGCGCGGCAGAGATTTGGTGAGCGGTTTACCGAGAGAAATTATTGTGGATGATGAAATGATTCGCCACGCAATTTCAAGATCTATAATGACCATCGTAGAAACTATCAGAGTGACGATGGAAGAATCTCCACCTGAGTTGGTCGCAGATATAATTGATCGGGGAATAATGATGGCGGGAGGAGGGGCATTGATAAGAGGGCTCGATAGACTAATCAGCCAACATACAAAGACAAAAGTTTATGTGACAGACGATCCTTTGACGACAGTAGCACGGGGCACGGGAGTTGTACTCGAAGATCTTGATAGTCTAAGAGAAGTATTACTTTCAAGTTCCCAAAAAACCAGATGAAAAAAATAAATAAATTAAATATTTTTATTTTTATAGTTGTAATTATTGGTTTTTATATGATCTGGCCTGTTCCTTTTTGGCTTGCTAACAAAAGGGTTATTTTACCTGCAATAAATACCATTTCTAATTTTGGCCGCAATGTTTTCTCGATTTTTTATGATTTTGGCAATGTGCTGAATTTGGCGCAGAAAAATAAAGATTTGGAAAAGGAAAATTTGCAACTCCAGGCGCAGATTACTGGCTTAAAAGAAAAGGAGGCAACCGAGAAGTTATTAAAACGTGATTTGGCCCAGAAGCCGATTTTCTTAAATGAGAGTGATTTGGCATTTGCAAAGGTGGTTGGCAGATCTTCTACGAGCGCTAATTTTGGCTTCCTGATAAATCAAGGTTCCAGTGACGGGTTAAAAAATGGCTACGCAGTTTTATCTAATGGATATTTGGTTGGCACTCTCAAAAATATTAATCCCAATGAAAGCGAGGTATTGTTAATAACTAATTTTAATAGTCTTATTCCGGTTGTGTTTGAAAAAACCAGAATGACGGGGCTTCTGCGCGGTGGAATTAACGGGTTGGTAGTTGAGGATATTCCGTTTGAGGGTGATTTCCAAAAAGACGAAGTTGTCCTGACAAGTGGTCTTGGAGAAACGATTCCTGCCGGGATTCCTATTGGTAAAAGTTTGTCTATGCAAAATACCAAAGGTGATCTCTTTGCTAAAATATCCGTTTCCTCACCGATTGTATTTTCCAAGATTGAAATTGTTGAGGTGGTGAAATGAAAGGCCTGCTATATATTATTGGGGGAGTTATTTTTGCCTGTTTGCAATTAGCTTTTGTTTCTCTGTATCTACCAAATTTAGCAATTCCTCTCTTAGCGCTTGCTTGCGTAGTTATTTTAATTAGAAAGGATTGGATGTCTGCTGCCTTTTTTGGATTGAGTAGCTCTTTGTTTATCGACGCATATAACTTGCAGCGAATACCCATCGAAGTATTTTTTATCATTTTGGTAATTGTTGTTAGCGAATTGGTCAAACAACGTTTTATCGATTTTTCGAATTTATTGACCCTATTCCTTTACCTTATTCTTATTTGCACCCTTTACAGTGTGTATTATTTTTTGATTTATTTTCGTGGTCTCAATATACAGGTTACGCATAGTATTTTACTTGGTTTTGTAATCAGCTTAATCCTTGTTTTTTTTGTTAGAATAATTTTTCATGAAAATAAAAAATTTTAAAGACATCTTTGGCAATTTTAATCCGCTTGGGAAAATCAGTGGAGTTCATAGTGACCTTGATGATTTAAATAGCTTGTCAAGCGAGGAAGTTTTTAGGGTCAAAGGACTCTCGAGAATAAGAATAAGTTTTTTAGCGCCGATTCTGCTTTTTATAATTTTAGTAGTTCGTCTTTTTTCTCTGCAGGTTCAGGAAGGAATTGTTAATAAAACATTAGCCGAAGGGAACCGGATTAAATTGTCTTATGTAAGCGCTCCAAGGGGTGGAATTGTTGATAATAGAAACGAAACCTTTGTCAAGAATATTCCGAGCTATGTTCTCCAAGTTTCAGTTTCTCAATTACCTAAGGACAAAAATCAGAGAAATAATTTGATTGCCAAAGTAGCAGGGCTTGTGGGCATGAGCTTGGATGAAATTATTTCTACAATAGATAAAGCGCCTCAAAATATGGACACGATAGCATTAAAAGAGGGCATAGAACGAGATAAGGCGCTTCTTATGAAATCAAAAATTGTTGATTATTCGGCGTTTGAAGTTACTACTCGTCACGAGCGGCAATACGATCGGATTGTTGGCCTCTCGCATGTAATTGGATATATCAGCAAACCATCAGAAGATGATATAAAACAAAATCCGGCAGTCTCACTAAATGGTGTGATAGGGAAATCTGGTATTGAGCAGCAGTACGATAAATATTTGCAGGGGACTCCTGGTGAGAAAAAAATGGAAGTTGACGCTCAAGGGCGGGTGGTAAGAATCTTGTCGTCAACACCTTCTGTGGCAGGAAAGACTATACAACTTAGTATTGACAAAGAACTTGAATCTTTCGCGAGCCAACACTTGCAAGATGCGATGAAGGATGTTTCAAGTAGTGGCGTGGTAATTGTCGAAGACCCTAAAAGTGGAGCTATTAAGGCAATGCTTAGCATACCGGACTATGATAGCTCTTTGTTCTCAGAAGGTTTAAGTCAAGACGAATATAATAAAATGGCCGATGACCCCAATAAGCCACTGTTTAACCGTGCTATTACCGGTGTTTATCCACCGGGTTCGTCCATAAAGCCTTTTATTGCTTCCGGGGCACTGGAATCGGGAAATATTTCTGAAGATTTTTCCGTTGACACTCCCCTGACGATACGAATTGGCCAGTGGACATTTACGGACTGGAAGGATCACGGAGTAACTGATGTGAAGCGGGCAATTGCAGAAAGTAATAACATTTTCTTTTATGCTTTGGGTGGAGGATGGAACGATATTAAGGGATTGGGACCTGATGGGTTGCAATCAACTCTTGATAAATTTGGATTTGGCAAAAAGGAAGGTATAGATATTGGAAGTGAAGCGTCGGGATTTATTCCCACTCCGCAGTGGAAAGAAAATGTGATGAAGGAACCATGGTATATCGGGAATACCTATAATATGTCTATTGGCCAAGGTGATTTGACAGTAACTCCTCTACAGCTTACAAATGCGACTGCCATTATTGCTAACGGAGGCACTCTTTATCGCCCACATTTCATCTCGAAGATTTTTTCTTCAACCAACGAAGATGTCCCATTTAATAACGATTTTAAGATTAAAGAGCATGTTTTTTCTGATGATACTTTGAGAATCGTGAGAGAAGGCATGCGCGAGACGGTAACACTCGGTTCGGCCAGATCTGTTTTTCCAGAGGATTTTCCGGTTGAAGTTGCCGCTAAAACCGGAACGGCTCAATTTGGCAATGAAGGCAAAACTCACGCATGGTTTAGTTCTTTTGCGCCGTATGACAACCCCGAGATAGTTGTAACGGTGCTAATTGAAGGCGGAGGCGAAGGCTATCAAGTTGCCGCTCCAGTAGCGAGAGATATTCTGGAGTGGTGGAATAATAATCGGGAAAACTCTTGACCCACGCACCACATAGGGTGCGGGGTCTGCGGTCCGCTTGCGGACCTTGATTTTCGCAATTGCATCTATTACAATATGGGTTAACCTGCAGGTATTGAATTTGTATTTTAGATAATGTAAGCTATCAAAAGAGAAAATTTGCCCAATCTATTTGGGCAAATTATTGGCATAAAGAGGTGAAAGATGAAAAAAATAGTTACCTTAACGACAAAAGGTCGAGAGAAGCTTCTAAAAGAGTTAGAAGAATATAAAAGGGTTAAAAGACCTGCGGTTATTGATCGTATCAAGAGAGCAAAAGAATTTGGCGATTTAAGCGAAAACGCCGAATATGAAGATGCTCGCAATGAGCAGTCTTTTATTGAGGGAAGGATTCAAGAACTTGAGTATTTACTCAAAAACAGCACGATTTCAAAGAAAGACGATGGCGTGATTTCCATTGGTTCAATTGTTAAGGTTAAATCCGGAGGTGAGGAATTTGAATATGAGATTGTTGGGGCAAATGAATCCGATCCGGTAAATAACAAGATATCCAATGAATCACCGATTGGAAAAGCTTTACTCGGTCTCAAGCAAGGTAGTAAAGTTTCTGCTATCACACCGAGTGGCGAGCTTAAGATGGAAGTGGTTGCAATAAACTAAAGAATAGATTGAATAAGGAAGGCAAGCTCGCTATAATGAGCTTGCTTTTAATATAAAGGAGCTGCCATGATTAATTTGGATTTAATAAGAGAAAATCCCGAGAAAATTAAAGATGCCATTGCTAAAAAAGGTATTAGTCTTGATTTTGATAAACTTTTGAAGTTGGATTCTGATAGGCGCGTTTTGATCCAAGAAATTGATGAAATGAGGGCGCAGCAGAAACAGTTTAATACGAAGATTGCAGCCTTATCAGATAAGGATAAAGAACAGTCTCTATCTGATATGAAGATCGTTGCGCAGGATCTAAAACAAAAAGAGAAGGAATTGGGTGAGGTGGAGACTCTTTGGCAAGAGTTGATTTTACTGCTTCCAAATTTTCCTTCTGATGATACGCCGGTTGGAAAAAGCGACAAAGACAATGTCGAGGTGGAAAAATGGGGCGAGCCGAGAAAATTTGATTTTAAGCCAAAAGACCATCTGGCTCTGGGCGAAGACCTGGATTTATTTGACTTAGAACGCGGCGCCAAAACTTCTGGTTTTAGAGGTTATTATCTCAAGAATGAAGCCGCAATTTTGCATTTTGCAATTTTGTTTTGGGCGTTTAAGAAAATAGTCGAAAAAGGATTTGCCCCGATGCTATCACCCACGATCTTAAAGGAGTTTGCTTTAATTGGCAGTGGCCATTTCCCGTTCGGGAAAGATGATATTTATGAGCTTGCGAATACGGGTAAGGACGAAGCCGGCAAACATATTGGCGAGCCGCTGTATCTATCTGGCACATCTGAACCATCGCTTCTCGCATATTTTTCAGACGAAATTTTGGAGGAAAAAGATTTGCCTAAAAAAGTTTGCGGTTTCTCGCAGTGCTATAGAAACGAAGTTGGCTCCTATGGAAAGGATATGCGCGGTCTTTACAGAATTCATGAGTTTATGAAAGTGGAACAAGTAATTCTCTGCGCTGCCGATGAAAAAGAATCGGAAAAATATCTGAGGCAAATGAAAGAATATTCACAAGAGCTTTTGCGAGAGCTTGGTCTTCCGCACCGCGTAGTACAAGTTTGCACGGGAGATATGGGTGCGGGCAAAAGAAAAATGTATGATATCGAAACCTATATGCCTTCAAGGGGTTACTGCGAGACTCATTCAGATTCCGATTTGACGGATTGGCAATCGAGGAGACTGAACATCAAGTATAAAACTCAGGCAGGCAAAAAAGTCTATGCTTATGCTTTAAACAATACCGTTTTGGCAAGCCCAAGAATACTCATTGCGCTTCTTGAGAATTATCAAAATTCAGACGGTTCGGTCACTATTCCGAAAGTTTTAGTTCCCTATACGGGGTTCGACCGGATTGAAGGGAAATAGATGAGACTCATCATAAAATCACTTTCAACCCCGATTGACGAAGGCAAAAAAAAACTGCTAAGAGAGAAATTTCTTTGGTTTGAGGATAAACTGCCCAGTGGTTCCGAGATGACAATTGGCGTTGAGGAAAAAATAAACAAGAAATCAAACCAAGCCCATACTGTCTACATCCATCTTTTTGTCCCAAAACTTAAAAGGCCGATTTATATTAAGGTTTATAGCGATAATTTTGCCCAGGCAGTTAATACTATTAAAAACAAACTTGAACGGAAAGTCGTCCGAGATAAGCAGCGCGGTAAATTTAAATTTAAGTTACCCAAAATCAAATTTTCGTTTAGGCAAAAAGAAGAGGAAAATTGAAGAATTTTTTTGGATTTTTAGGTTCCAACCAACGCGTTATTGATAAACTAAAGCCATTAGTTGATAAAATTAACTCTCTTGAAAGCGATTTTGAAAAATTGTCTGATGCTGAGCTAAAGGGTAAAACCCAGGAATTTAAGGAACGCCTTGCTAAAGGCGAAACACTTGACGATCTACTTCCGGAAGCATTTGCAGTTGTTCGCGAAGCAGCCAAGCGAGAGATTGAACAGCGACATTTTGATGTCCAGTTGATTGGGGGAATCGTGTTACATCAAGGTAAAATCGCTGAGATGAAGACTGGAGAAGGAAAAACTCTTGTCGCAACTTTGCCACTTTACTTAAATGCTCTTGAAGGCAAGGGTGTGCACCTTGTAACGGTAAATGATTACTTGGCGAAGTTTCAGGGAGAATGGATGGGCAGGATTTATCATCGTTTGGGATTTTCGACTGGGATTATTCAAAACCAAGGGGTGAGTTTCATTTTCGATCCCCAATCGGCAAAAGAAGATGCCGGAGAGCCTGACGAAGAGAGAAAAACATTAGCGGCGGAAGTTTATGAAAATAATCTTAGGCCTTGCTCGCGCAAGCAGGCGTATGACGCCGATATTACGTATGGGACAAATAACGAATTCGGTTTTGATTATCTGCGCGATAATATGGCTCAGGATATTAGCCAAGTGTCACAGAGATCTCTTCGATATGTAATTGTTGACGAAGTCGACTCAATTTTGATTGATGAGGCGAGAACTCCACTTATAATCTCGGCGGCTGCCGAGGAATCAACTCAGCTATATGCAAGATTTGCGGCGCTTGTCCCAAATCTAAAGGTACAGGAAGATTATGAGGTTGATGAAAAAATGCGCGCAGTGACATTGACCGATAAAGGCATGAAGAGAATTGAAAAAATGCTCAATCTTGACAACATTTACGAGACTGGCTCGATTACATTAGTTCATCATCTGGAACAAGCGCTTAAGGCAAATATTTTGTTTAAACGCGATAAAGATTATATCGTCAGAGATGGGGAAGTAATTATCATAGATGAATTTACGGGGAGAATGATGCCGGGCCGCAGGTATTCGGAAGGTTTGCATCAAGCGATTGAAGCGAAAGAGAGTGTTGAGATAAAGAGAGAGAGCGAAACGCTGGCGACTATTTCTTTTCAGAATTTGTTTAGATTATATGATAAATTATCGGGTATGACCGGAACGGCGGCAACGGAGGCGGAAGAATTTTATAAAATATATAAGCTCGAAGTAGTTGAGATTCCGACCGATCAAGAAATGATAAGGGTTGATAAAAACGATCTTATTTACAAAACAGAAGAAGCAAAGTTTAACGCTGCTATAGATAAAGTGAGGGAGCTAAACGAAAATAATCAGCCGGTTTTGATAGGTACAATTTCGATTGAAAAATCAGAGATAGTTTCAAAACTACTGAGACGAGATGGCATAAAACACCAGGTCCTAAATGCTAAACATCACGAAAAAGAAGCCCGTATCATCGCACAGGCCGGACGTCCGGGCGCCGTTACTGTTGCTACAAATATGGCTGGTCGAGGAGTTGACATTATTTTAGGGGGAACACTACCGAAGCCCGGGGAAGCGGAAAAGGTTATTAAAGCGGGTGGTTTATATGTTCTCGGAACTGAAAGGCACGAAGCGCGAAGAATTGATAATCAGTTAAGAGGTCGATCGGGACGCCAAGGTGATCCCGGGGAAAGCCAGTTTTTCGTATCGATGGAAGATGATTTAATGAGAATATTTGGCGGAGAGCGGCTTAAATCAATTATGGATCGAATGGGGTTTCCGGAGGACCAGCCTATTCAACACAAATTAATTTCGCGCTCAATTGAACAGGCACAAAGGCGCGTGGAGGGGCATAACTTTGATTTAAGAAAACATCTTGTTGAATATGATGATGTCCTGAACAAACAAAGGGAAATTATTTATAAAAAACGAAGAAGAATTTTGGAGCTTGATCCCCGAAGTGATAACTCTTTGCGGGATGAAATTCTCTCTAAAATGATAGGCGAAGAGAAGTCCAATTATGAGTCAAAAACAGAAAAAATTGATAAAGTGGCAATTCGCGATATCGAAAGAAGAGTTTATATGTCGGTTGTTGACCAGTTTTGGGTACAACATTTGACAACGATGGACGATTTGCGCGATTCTATTGGACTAAGAGGATATGCTCAAGTCGATCCACTCGTTGCCTACAAACAAGAATCCTTTACTTTGTTTGATAGACTAATTCACTCGATTGATGATAAAGCAATTGATATTTTAAATAAAGCCGAATTTAGTATTGTGCCGAGCCCGGCTATGCCTCCTCCAAAACAAGAAGGAAATCTGGTTCTTCAGGGCCCCAGCGAGGAACTTTCAGGGGGCGGTTTTGAAGAAACAGTTTCTTCGAAAGGAACCGTTACCACTAAAGCCCCTGAGGAAAGTATAATTGAAAATACTGAATCTAATCGGGTAGCCGAAGGTCCTGAGCGCAGTCGAAAGATCTCGAAGTCTGGTGTTACAACAAGCGTAAGAACTGTATCCGATCGAATGAACCAAGTTGTTTCATCTGGTTCGCGGGAACAATCTCAGACACGAAAAGTCGGTCGTAACGATCCTTGTCCTTGCGGAGCGAAAAAACCCGATGGGCGGCCGGTTAAATATAAACATTGTTGTGGAAGATGATTATAGTTACCTATTGTAAAGCGGAGCCCCATCACCAATCGCTAATTTGCGTACACTACAAAATAGGTTGCAAAGTAAGATTGACGGGGGATGGGAGCGGGAAAAAATTTAAAAAGTGCGGCGGTAGATAGCGTGGTACTTCTAATTTTAGCTGCAGGATTTTCGACAAGGCTTGAACCGCGCACTTTGAATATACCGAAGCAACTTTTGCCGGTTGGTAAAAGAGTTTTGATTGATTTTTTGTTTGATTCTCTTGCTGGCGTTAAAAAGAATTTCTCTAAGTCTATCCTGGTGACAAATGGTAGGTTTGAAAATGACTTTTGTACTTGGGCGGACAACTCTTCGCTCGGTATTAAAGTTATCTCGGATAAGGTTATGAGTAAACAAGAAAAGCTTGGTGCAGTTGGCGATTTCGTTTTTGCCTGTGAGAAAGAAAATATCAAAGACGACATTTTAGTATGCGTTTCAGATTATGTTTTATGCAGATATGACTTCAATGTTTTGATTCACCTGGCGAATAAACATAAATCATCAATGACAATCGCCAAGGAAGAAAGCGATATAGAAATTTTAAAAAGAGGATCTTGCCTTGAGCTAAACGATGAAATGCGTGTAATAAAATTTATGGAAAAGCCATCTCAACCCTTTTCTAAACTTTACGGAGTCCCTTTTTATTTTATTAAGGAAAAAGATTATAAAATTATCAAAGGAATTCCTGCGTCCCAAAGGGATAACTCAGGTCAGATGATTGCTGAACTTGTCCAAAAATCCCAAGTTTTTGCTGATGTTTACAACGGTCCGATTATCCATATCACAACCGAGCGGGATTATCAGAATTTGACTTTAAAAATTGATAAATTTTTTTCAAAGAGTTAGAATTTAATCAATGGATACAAAAAGAACTGATCTGAGGAATATCAATCTTGATATTTGTGTATTATTCCCCCCTTTGATATTAATTTTTATTTCTATAATTTTCTTAATTTATAATTTGTCCTCGTTGGGATGGGCAACACTTTGGTATTTTATTTTGATTCCTGCCATCGCAGGATTCTTTACTTATTATTTTCTCCTGCCGCATAAAGCAAGAATTGCGGGGGTTACTTTTTCCATAATTTCTCTTGTTATTGTCGGGACATTTTCTTTTTATATGTCTCTTGTCGGTTGGTATGGGGCAAATCGTCTCTGGCCGATTTTCCTGCTGGCCTTCGGCATCTCGCTTTTAGCTTCCTTTTATTCAGTCGACAAAGATGACAGAAATTATGTCAGAAATTCGTTTGTTTCGGGAGTAACTCTTCTTTTCTTTGCTGTCTTGTTTTTAATCTATCCGATGATTGTTTATAAACTTTGGCCGCTTTTTCTATTTATTGTGGGACTGTCTTTGATTATTTCTCATATTTTTGCAAATGATGATTGAAAAAAAGTCCCTTGTGTTGTACTTTGTTCGTGAAGCCCGCCCAGCGGGGCTAAGCGGGCGTAGAATATATGGACACAAATAAAAAACTTGCGAAGATTTTTTACGAATATAGCGAAGTATTATCTCTTGGTAACGGTGACAGATTTAAGATTGTTGCTTACGAGAGGGCATCACAAGTCCTGGCTAACTTGGGTGAATCGGTAAAAACTATCTATGACAAAGAAGGCATCGGGGGATTAAAGAAAATTGAAGGGGTTGGCGAAGGGATCTCGGAAAAGATTGAGGAATATATCAAAACTGGCAGAATAGCCGAGATTGAGAAAGGGCGCAAAAAAATTAGCAATGTGCTCCTTGATGTCTTAAATGTTCCGGGTATTGGGCCGAAGAATGCTGAGAAATTGGTCAATAAATTTTCGCCAAAAAATCTTGACGATTTAGCGCGCAAACTCAAAGCTGCTAATAACGATAAGTATTTTAAGCAAAAAACGAGAGAGAATTTCATAAGAGGAATTGGTGTTTATAAAGGTTTGGGCTCAAGGATGCTTTTGACCGAAGCAATGCCGATTGCTGAAAGCATAGTTTCAGAGATAGAAAAAATGAGTTTTGTTGACAAGGTTGATTTTGTCGGCAGTTTGAGGCGATGGAAAGAGACAATTGGCGATATTGATTTAATTGCCTCAACCAAAAATCCTGAAAAATTAATTGAGAATTTTTCCAGTTTGAGCGAGGTAGAAAAAATAATAACAAAAGGGAAAACCAAAAGCACGGTTATTCACAATGCTGGTTGCCAGATTGATCTTGAAGTATTACCCGCCGATGAATATGGCTCTCTCTTGCAGCATTTTACCGGGAGCAAAGATCACAACATTGATCTTCGGACCTATGCTCAAACGAAAGGAATGAGTATATCCGAACATGGAATTAAAAAGGGCAAGCGTTTGATTAAATGTACGCGTGAGCAGGAAGTCTATGCAACACTAGGTATGCAGTATATTGAACCCGAACTTCGCGAAGACAGGGGGGAAATTGACGCAGCACTTGCTCATAAACTGCCTAAATTGGTTGAGGTTAAGCAGATGAAAGGTGATTTTCATGTTCATTCAAATTGGTCTGATGGTGTGATGACGATTGATGAAATTACCGCTGCTGCTGTAAAAATGGGATATAGCTTCATTGCTATTTCTGATCACACAAAAGCGCTGGGTATTGCCGGAGGGTTAGATGAAAGAAAATTCAATAAACGCGAGAGGGAGATTATAAAAGCAAGAAAGAAAGTTGAAGGTAAGGTGAAAATTCTCTCATCTGCGGAAGTGGATATCAGAAAAGACGGCGATCTGGATTTAAATGATGAAACGCTAAAAAAGTTTGATATCGTGACAGCGTCAATCCATTCAAGCTTTTTGATGTCCAAAGACAAAATGACAAAACGGCTCCTTCGGGCTATTGAGCATAAGGATGTTAATATAATCGGTCATCCGACGGGGAGATTATTAAATAAACGCGAATCATATGAAGCAGACTGGGACAAAATTTTTAATGCTTGCATTAAGAACAAAGTTGCTTTAGAGATTAACTCTTTTCCGATAAGACTGGATCTGAAAGATAGTCTTGTCTTTGAGGCGAGAAAAAAAGGCGTAAAATTTGTTATTTCGACCGATGCCCACAGGCCCGAGCACCTAAATAATATGATTTACGGCGTATCTGTAGCAAGAAGGGGCTGGTGTAATGCAGAAAATATCCTGAATACGTCTAATAATTATATTCAACGTTAGCGTGATTTATGGTATCATCGGATTTGTATAGGAGGATTTTTGATTGGCGAAAAACCCATAATTGAGATAAGAAAAGTTTCAAAAAAATATTCAAGAAATTTAGTTTTAGACGAGATAACGCTCGGTATTAAGAGAGGGGAGTTCGTTATTTTAATTGGGCCCTCCGGTGCGGGAAAGTCAACCTTGATAAGATTGCTGATTCAGGAAGAAAAACCGACTGGCGGGAAGATATTTGTCAGCGGTCGCGATATTTCACGACTAAAGCCTTATGAATTGCCATATTATCGCAGAAATGTAGGCATTGTCTTCCAAGATTTTAAACTTTTGCCCAACAAAACGGTATATGAGAATGTTGCCTACGCGCTGGAGGTTTCTGACGAGTCCGACGAAAACATTAGAAAGAAGATTCCCAAGGTTTTAGAAGCTGTTGGTTTAACAGAGAGGAGCGATGCTTATCCCGAAGAACTCTCAGGTGGTGAAAAACAGAGAGTAAGCATTGCTCGGGCATTAGTTCACAATCCAAAACTACTTATTGCTGATGAGCCGACTGGCAATCTGGATCCTGAATCAGCAAGAGAAATTTCAGATATTCTGGAGAAAATAAACTGCCAGGGGACAATTGTCCTTCTTGCCACGCATAATAAAGAGCTGGTTGACCGTCTAAGAAAAAGGGTGGTAACTATAAAGAAAGGCAAGATTGTTTCGGACATGGCGCAAGGGAGGTATGTTTGCAGATGATTTTTACAAGGTTTAAACGCGCAATAAAAATTGCACTCGCTAATTTTTCTCGGAATTCCATGTTGGCAATAACGGCGATATTTATTATGACGCTTGCCATACTCACGGTAAGTATATTTATGCTTCTTTCTTTTTCAACTAATGAGGCAGCCCAGAAACTGAAGGATAAAATCGACATCACAGTTAATTTCAAAGACGAGGCGAGCGAAGCTCTTATCCAACAACTTAAAAATGAGCTCTCTACGAGAGAAAATTTTAAATCAATACATTATATTTCCAAGGAAGAAGCTTTGAAAAATTTTCAATCGAGAGTGAATGTGAAAAAGGAGATCAAAGATATAGTGAATCCTGCAGACAATCCTTTACCAAGAGGATTACAAATTGGTGCAGTTGACTTCTCCCAGTTTGATTTTGTTTCGGCGGTGATTAAAAAACCTCAGTATGCCCCTTATATTGACTCATCGAGTTATGAAGATAATAAGCAGTTGATCCAAAATGTTAACACCATCACGAAATTTATTAAAAAGTTTGGATTAGTCTTATCTATTATGTTCGTGCTAATCTCTGTGCTTGTGGTTTACAATACGGTGCGTCTCACGATTATATTTAGATCGAACGAAATGGAAATTATGAGATTAGTTGGCGCTTCGACGTTTTTTGCGCGCGCTCCGTTTTTGCTCGAAGGGTTTATGTATGGCTTTTTCGCTCTCATTTTCAGCCAATTAATCATATTTATCAGCATTAAGCTCTTGACTTCTTTTGGCTCCGTTACGATATTTAGCTCACTCTTGACTCTGATCGAGCCCATATACGCGAAAAACTTCTGGCTTCTGCTCGTTGTTCAGTTAATTGTCGGTACTGTCATTGGGGTTGGATCAAGTTGGCTGAGCATAAGAAAATTTGTCAAGCTCTAAAAAGAACCACTGCCTAGGTCCAGACACATCGTGGACACTTCGCCAATCAAATAGTATGCTGATTGGCTAACAAAAAGAGGTGTCTTTATGAAAGGATCAATCGGTGTTCCAACGCGAGTGTTTGGGAGTATCATTCC
>Ga0210057_1002950_pt1 | contig 23808 bp, 20 predicted proteins | sample CryGeyCG2114_010_2_FD_183968 | JGI IMG/M metagenome (GOLD analysis project Ga0210057, IMG submission 183968) | Groundwater microbial communities from aquifer - Crystal Geyser CG10_big_fil_rev_8/21/14_0.10 (SPAdes) (version 2) | ecosystem: Environmental > Aquatic > Deep subsurface > Groundwater ...
AAGGCTCAAGGTGGAGGACAGAGATTCGGAGAGATGGAGGTGTGGGCACTTGAAGGTTACGGGGCAGCATACACTCTCCGTGAAATGATCACTATCAAATCAGACGATATAGCAGGTAGATCAGCTACATTTGATTCCATTATTAAAAATGAAATTGTCAGACCTCCAAATTCCCCAGCATCGTTTAATGTGATGCTCAATTACTTACGAGGGTTGGCACTTGATGTTAATTTAAAAAAGAATTAAAAATATAAATAGATGTCAAGCGAAAAAATAGAAAACAAAACCTGTCAAAATTGCAAAAACGATTTCACTATAGATAGTGACGATTTTTCTTTTTACGAAAAAATAAAAGTCCCACCACCTACTTGGTGTCCAGAGTGTCGAATAATACGGCGGATCATGTGGAGAAACGAAAGAGCCTTGTATAAGCGTAACTGTGACCTATGTAAAAAAAGTTTCATTTCTATTTATCCATCAGATTCGCCATATGTTGTGTATTGTTCAGGATGTTGGAAAAGTGATCAATGGGATTGTTTTTCCTATGGACAAGAATATAATTTCTCAAAGTCATTCTTTGAACAATTTAAAGAGCTTCAACTCAAAGTTCCTAGGCAAGGCTTAGTCCATATTGCTGAGCCGATAATAAATTCAGATTTTGCAAATTATGTTTCAGAAGTTAAAAATGCTTATCTCTCCTACTCGGCAATTAGGGGGTCAGAAGATATTTATTATTCAAAAAATACTGATAATTCCAAAAAGATTTTTGACTCTCTCGATATTGTGCAATCTGAAAGTTGTTTTGAGTGCGTCAACGGAGTGAAGAATTATTCATGTGCATTTTCGTATTTTTCTGAGAATTGTATAGAAAGTAGTTTTTTATTTAATTGCAAGAATTGTAGTAATTGCTTTGGCTGTGTTGGACTTCGAAATAAACAATACTTTATTTGGAACGAGCAATATACAAAAGAAGAGTATATAAAAGAAATAGGAAAAATAAATTACAGTTCATATAAAAATTTACAAGAAATAAAGCAAAAGTTCGACGAATACATCTTGCAATTTCCAAGGCATTATATGAACAGTGTAAATTATATAAATTCAACTGGATTTGGTGTTAAAAATAGTAAAGATTGTAAAATGGTTTTTGAAGTATATGATTGTGAAAATGTTAGTTATGGATTTCGTTGTCCCGGAATAAAAGACAGTATGGATGTTGTTTCTGCTGGCTGGGCAGAGCTTATGTATGAATTTTCCTCTGGTGGCGGGGTGGGTAGTCAAAATGTGAAATTTATTGCAAATGGTCTTCAGTCTCAAATGGACTGTGAATACACCGACAGTTGCGGTTTTTCTTCATCGAATTTGTTTGGCTGTATAGGAGTCAAGAGTGGACAATATAGTATTTTAAATAAAAAGTATCTAAGAGAAGAATATGAAAATTTAGTTTTAAAAATCAAAGAACATATGAATACTATGCCGTATATTGATGCTAAAGGAAGAGTATTTAAATACGGGGAATTTTTTCCTTATGATATTTGTCCTTTTGCTTACAACGAAACTATAGCACAGGAGCATTTTTCGACAACTAAAGAGCGAGCCTTGAGTATGGGATATGAATGGAAAGATGCCTCAAAGAGAGATTATACATTAGAAATAGCAACCGAGGATCTTCCGGACGATATAAATCAAGCGGACGAATCAGTAGTAGGGAAAGTTATAGAATGTGGGCACAAGGGAATTTGCAATGAGCAGTGCACTGAAGTTTTTAAAATAATTTCTGAAGAATTTTTGCTTTATAAAAAAATGGGTTTTCCATTACCGAGACTTTGCCCAAATTGTAGACATTACGAAAGACTAAAAAAGAAGAATCCTCTTAAGCTCTGGCATAGGCAATGTATGTGTGATAAAAAGCATTCTCATCATGAAGGTAAGTGCGAAATAGAATTTGAAACAAGTTATGCTCCAGACAGAAAAGATATAGTGTATTGTAACAAATGTTATCAACAAGAAGTTTATTAATATATAATATATCATGGATATAGAAAACTTCAAGAGACAATTTGTAATGGGAGAATTAGGAATAGATGAAAACTATGGAAGAATTTTTACTTTCGTAGATTTTGCAAATGTAAATAAATGGTTTGCAAACGATAATCAAGACTGGGATAATAAATTACTTTCGAATCGAGAAAGTATTGTTATAGATCTTGAAAAATTAAAATCGTTTGTATCTATTTTTAGTTTAAGAAATAGAATTTATTACGGAGAAGATCTAAAAAATATTAAATCTCTTGGTTTTACAAATGTTCTTAGAATAATTTTTGGCAAAAGAGATGTCGTAACAAAAGATATACAAAGAATAAAACATTATTTAAGATTAGGTGAAGTTGAATTTACAAAATATCTTAGTATAGACAAGAATAATAATAATTATATTGAAATTAGAAAATGTAATTTTGATGTTGAGATTTCAGTCGATGCAATAAAGATGCTGGAGCATTACGATACTTTTTGTCTTTTTTCAGGTGATGCAGATTTCGTTTATTTGAACAATTTTTTAAAGAAAAAAGGGAAAAAGATTATTATTGTGAAGGGTGGGTATATTACAAATAAATTAAGACAATCAGCTGATCTTATTATTAACGCACAGAATATAAAGAAAAATATAGCAAAAATTGCAAAACAAAAACCTGACTAGGTCAGGTTTTTGTGGTTAGTCTTCCCGAATTAACCTCGGGCAGGTATGCATATAGTATAACAAATCAAAAAAATATGTCAAATCAAAAGTGAGTAAAATATAAGATTATTAAAACAAGACAATAAATTATTATTAAAAGAAAAAATATAATGAAAACCTTAAATACAATTGAATTTGATCAAATTGGGTTAAAACTTGCTTCACCTGAGCAGATCAAGGAGTGGTCCTATGGAGAAGTGACCAAGCCTGAAACTATAAACTATCGTACTGGACGCAGTGAACGCGGAGGGCTCTTTGATGAAAAGATATTCGGTCCAGAAAAAGACTATGAATGTTACTGTGGAAAATATCGTCGTATTCGCTACAAGGATATAATCTGTGAAAAATGTGGAGTGGAAGTGACTCGTTCTATCGTTCGTCGAGAACGTATGGGGCATATCGAGCTCTCTACTCCTGTGGCACATATTTGGTTTTTGCGCGGAGTCCCATCTCGTATGAGTATCCTTCTAAATATATCTGTTTCAGATTTGGAGAAGGTTATATATTTTGCAGGATACATCATCACAAAAGTTCACGAAGAAGAAAAGACAACAGTCCTAAAAGAACTCGAGAGAGAGTATAAAGCAAAGTTCAAAAATTCTGCAGATGAAGATACAAAAGAAAAACTAAAGAATTTACTTTCTGTTACAAAGAAAGAAATTGGAGAAATATATGAAGGAAAAGTTTTAAACGAAATTTATTTTCATCATTACTCTCTAAAATATGGCACATGTTTTGAAGCGAACATAGGGGCAGAAGCTATATATTCTATTTTCAAAAATCTTGATTTAAATAAATTAAAGGTTCACACAGAAGCCATGATAGAGCATGCTAGTACAGCCGAAAAAGAAAAGCTTCAAAAGAGACTTTCTCTCATTCGAGCCATGACCTATGCAAATATCCGCCCAGAGTGGATGTTTCTGACAAATATCCCGGTGATCCCTCCAGTCCTTCGCCCTATGGTGGCTCTCGACGGTGGCAGACATGCGACTTCGGACTTAAATGATTTATACCGAAGAGTAATAAATAGAAATAATAGATTAAGAAAACTAAAAGAGATAAATGCCCCAGATGTGATTCTGCGAAATGAAAAAAGAATTATCCAAGAAGCGGTAGATGCACTTATAGACAACTCTATAGCAAAGCAAAATGACAGTGCGGCTATGAGTCAGTCTCAAAAGCGACCACTCAAATCTCTTTCTGACAACTTGAAATCAAAACGAGGTCTCTTTCGTCAGAATTTGCTCGGAAAGCGTGTGGATTACTCTGGGCGTAGTGTGATTGTCGTTGGTCCTACTTTGAAACTCAATCAATGTGGTTTACCGAAACATATGGCGCTAGAACTTTTCCGACCGTTTGTTATATCAAAAGTTCTTCAAGCAGAACTTGCTTTCAATATTCGTGGAGCAAACAAACTCATTGAAGAACGAACTCCAGAAGTGTGGACAATGCTCGAAGAAGTAATTCAAGGCAAATATGTGCTCTTAAACCGTGCACCAACACTTCATCGTCTCGGTATTCAAGCATTCAATCCGATATTAATCGAAGGAAATGCTATCCAAGTTCACCCACTCGTGTGTGCTGCTTTCAATGCAGATTTTGACGGAGACCAGATGGCGGTATATGTACCACTTTCAGAAGAAGCTCAAGGCGAAGCGAGAGAACTGATGGCTGCAAACAAGAACCTCTTAAAACCTCAAAATGGAAACCCGATAGTGCATCCGTCAAAAGACATGGTGCTCGGTTCATATTGGATGACAAAGAATATAGATGGAGAGATCGGAGAAGGTAAGTATTTTCAAAGTCCAAATATTGCTATCACTGCTTATGAATACGGAGTAGTAGCACTCCGTGCAAAGATAAAAGTACTCGCTAGCAACAAACTTAAATACAAGAAATTTGAAGAAGGTATTTTTGATACAACTGTAGGAAAATTGTTATTCAACAGTATTTTGCCATATGACTTCCCTTATGTTAGTGATGAGATGAATCAAAAGAGACTCTCTGATCTAGTGGACGAACTCATAATGCAATATGGCATAGACAGTACTCCAGTTATTTTGGACAAGATTAAAGCATTTGGATTCAAGTATTCTACTGCATCTGGTATTACTTGGGGACTTGATAATATAAAAGTTCCTGAAGAAAAAGCTGGAATCATAGCAAACGGAAGAAAACTAGAAGAAGAAATCCGAGGTCAATGGAGCGATGGATTTCTCTCTGACAAAGAAAAATATCAGAAAATTATTGAGATCTGGACTCAAGCAAAAAAAGATTTGGAAAAATTATTACCGAAAACTCTAGACAAGAACGGCTCTGCTTTTGATCTGTTCACTTCTGGTGCGAGAGGTAGTATGGGGCAGTTGATTCAGATGAGTGGTATGAAAGGGCTTATCCAGAACAACCAAGGTAAAACTTTGGAATTTCCAATTATTCCTTCTTACAAGGAAGGTCTTTCACCTATTGAATATTTTGTGACTACTCACGGGGCACGTAAAGGATCATCTGACACAGCACTAAATACCGCAAAAGCTGGATATCTCACGCGTAGATTGGTGGATGTCGCACAGGATGTAGTCATCACCGAAGAAGATTGTGGAACAAAAGACTACAAGATTATGAAGAACGAAAACATCTCTGGTATAGAGATTCCTCTTTCAAAAAATATTCATGGACGAATACTAGCAGCTGATTTGAAAAACAAAGAAGGAAAAGTAGTTTACAAAAAAGGATTTTTGATTACAAAGCAAGATGCACAAGATATAGAAAAAGCAGGATTTACAGAAGTGACTGTGCGGTCTCCATTTACATGTCGTACTGTACATGGTTTATGTGTTCAGTGTTATGGGCTAGATCTCGGACGAAATCATCTAGTGGAATTAGGGGAGGCAGTAGGAATCATTGCAGCACAAGCTATTGGTGAGCCTGGAACACAGCTTACCCTTCGAACATTTCACGCCGGAGGTGTGGCAGGAGCAGACATAACTACGGGGTTACCACGTATTGAAGAAATATTTGAAAAAAGAATTCCTAAAAATCCAGCTGTTATTTCTCAAACAAAAGGAGAAGTTGTTGAAATAAAAGATAAAGAAGGTAAAGAAAAAATTATTAAAGTTCTTTCAGATAGTAAAATTGATGGTAAGCCAAATGAGATAGAATATGTTGTTGTTTTTCACAGAACATCGATCGTGAAAGTGGGGGACCAAGTACAAGCTGGAGAACTCCTCACTGATGGATCTGCAGATATTTCTGAAATATATAAATACGGCAATATAGAATTGGTGGAAAGTTATATAATCCGTGAAATCAACAAAGTCTATGAGCTTCAAAGTGCTTCTATCTCAAAGAAACATATTGAGATTGTTGTTCGTCAAATGTTTTCTCGTCGAAAGATAAAAGACTCAGGAGAGACTACATTTTCTATTGGAGACATAGTAGAAAATACAGCATTTATTGAAGAAAATTTGAAAGTATCTGCATTATCTTTCAAAGAAGCAAAAGCAGAAGTGGTGGTGCTCGGCATTACAGAGGTATCTCTCCGCACAAAGAGCTGGCTCTCTGCTGCATCATTCCAAAACACAAACCGAGTGCTTATAGAAAATGCGATCAAGGGCGGTATAGATTATTTACGAGGGTTGAAAGAGAATGTGATTGTTGGACGATTGATTCCAGCGGGAACGGGATTCCAGAAGCATGCAGTTGTAAGTGTAGAAGAATAAAAATATGGAAAAAGAATATGATGATTGGAATAAATTAAAGAAAGATTTATCAACCAAGAAATCAAATATTTTCTTTCATGAAAGAGAAATATGGTTTTGTTCTCTAGGTAAAAATATAGGTTATGAAGAAGATGGTAAAAATGAATTATTTGAAAGACCAGTACTAGTTATCCGAAAATTTAATAACCAGATATTTTTAGCTATACCTTTAACTAGTTCAAAGAAAAATAATAACTATTATCATCAGTACGAAATTAATGGGAAAGTTTATGCTGGTATTTTGTCACAAATTAGGCTTTTAGATAGTAGAAGACTTTCAAGAAAGATTGGTATGATAAAGGAGAATGACTTTATTATGATAGTTAATAAAATTCACAACTTGCTTCCATAAAATACGAAACCCCCTTACGGGGGTTTCTCGGAGGCCGAAGCCATTTACTACTAAAGTATAACAAATCAAAAAAATATGTCAATACAGACAAAAAAATAATTATTTATGAATTCACCCGTTACCAAAATAAAGGAGAAACTAAATATTGAAGAAGTAGTTTCTACTTATATAAAGCTCGAAAAAACAGGCGCAAATTTTAAAGCCAAGTGTCCATTTCACAATGAAAAGACACCCAGTTTATTTATTTCTCCAGAACGCGGAAGTTATTATTGTTTTGGTTGTCAGGCAAAGGGTGATATATTTACATTCGTTCAAGAATTTGAAGGGCTTGATTTTAAGGGTGCTTTAAAATTACTTGCTGAACGGGCAGGAGTGCCACTTGAAAGCTATAAAAAAAAAGAAGGGGAAGTTACTTTATCAGAAAAAGAAAAACTTTATAAAGTAATGGAAGAAGCAACAAAATTCTTTGAGAATAATCTAAAAGAAAATACACAAGCTCTAGAATATTTAAAATCTAGAGGACTTCAAGAAAAAACAATCAGTCAATTTAGAATTGGATTTGCAAAACTAGAATGGAGGGAGCTTTATATGTATCTCTATGCAAAGAAATTTACTGATTCTGATATAGAGAAAGCTGGACTCATAAAGAAAACAAACAGAGGATACTATGACAGATTCAGGGGCAGGATAATGTTTCCTTTGTCTGATTCCAGTGGGCGAGTGATAGCTTTCTCTGGCCGTATATTTGTAGATGATGGAAAATCAGCTAAATACTTAAATAGTCCAGAGACTCCTATATTTTCAAAGTCTGCTGTGTTTTATGGACTTGATAAAGCAAAAGATTCTATTCGTAAAAATAATTTTTCTATTCTCGTAGAAGGGCAAATGGATCTGATATTGTCACATCAGGCAGGCTGGAGGAATACTGTAGCTACTTCTGGTACAGCTCTATCTGATGCTACAATCTCAAAAGAAAATGTAGTGTCTAATTTAGGGTTAGTGCGTCGTTTGTCCCCAAACATAGTTTTGGCTTACGACGGAGACAAAGCTGGTGTGAATGCCACAAAAAGAGCTGGCAAGATAGCATTGTCACTCGGTATGGATGTAAAGGTAGCACCATTACCAGAGGGAGTAGACCCAGCAGACCTGATATCAAAGTCTGGTGCAGAAGCTTGGCAGGAAGTAGTGCGAAATTCAAAACATTTGATAGAATTTATTTTAGAAAAAATAGTAAAAGCTTCAAATGGTGATATACGAAAAGTAGGCAGAAGCATAAAAGAAGAAGTTTTGCCTTTCGTAAACGCTCTGTCTAGCTTTATAGAAAAGTCATATTTTATAAAAAAGATAAGTGGTATGTCTTCTATTTCTATGAGCGCGCTGGAAGAAGATTTGAAAAAAATAGAACAAGAATTAAAATATGAAAAAAATGAAATTACCCAAATAAAAGAATCTTCTAGTTTTGTTTTCCGAAAAGACTATATATTGAGGAGACTATTCGGAATAATACTCTGGCAACAGATAGCAGTAAAAAAATCTATAAATACAGAAGAAATACTAGGGGAGTTGGTAGAAATTTTAAATATTGAAAAAGAAAAGTTATTAGAAAGTGTAATAGACGAGAAGGAAGATCTGATATTTGAAGCAGAAGTTTTTTATGAAGATGTAGTGAGGTTACCAAAAGAGACAGAAGAGTTGCTGAGTAATCTGAGAGAAGAATCCCTAAAAGAACAGTTGAGTATAAAAATGCAAGAACTTCATTTGGTCGAAGAAAGTAAAAATACATTAAAAACAGCAGAAATTTTAAAACAGTGTCAAATTATAAGTAATAAAATAGAAGATTTAAAAAATAGTCGTATGAAGTAATAAAATTTATTTTATATTAAAACAAATATGAAAAAGAAAACAAAGTTACTGAAGATTGTCAAAAAATTGAAGAACAAAAATATAAAACCTAAAATTAAAAAGGAATCAAAAAAGGTTTTTAAAAAATTAGTCAAAAAAGTAAAAATTACTAAAAAATCAAAAACAAAAGTCACAATAAAGAAAGTAGCAAGGAAAGAAATAAAAAAAGAAATAAAGAAGATTGTAAAAAAAGTCGTTAAAAAATCAGCTCCAAAAAAAGACAAGGTAAAAAAGTTGACAAGTGGTGAGAAAAAGCTCGAAGAGCTGACAGTTAAGTCAGACTTGCTCATAGAAAAAGGACGCAAGAGAGGCTTTATAACTTATGATGAAATTTTAAAAGTTTTTCCAGATATTGAGAACAATATTTTATTTTTAGACGAACTGTATGATAAATTTTCTGTGGCTGGTATAGATGTGCTCGAAGGCGGAAATTTGCTCAATCTTGATTTAAATTCACAAGATAAAGATTTAACTAAATCTGGTATACATGATTCTATTCAGATGTATTTAAAAGAAATAGGTCAGTATCCACTCATTTATGCGAACGAAGAAAAAGAACTTGCGAGACGTATAGAAGTAGGCGATGAGCAAGCAAAGAATTTGCTTGCTCGTGCTAATTTGCGTTTAGTAGTTTCAATCGCAAAAAAATATGTCGGACGAAGTGCAAATTTAACATTACTTGATTTAATTCAAGAAGGAAATTTAGGTCTCTTTAAAGCAGTTGAAAAATTTGATTGGACAAAGGGGTATAAGTTTTCTACTTATGCTACTTGGTGGATACGTCAGTCTATTACTCGTGCACTTGCTGATCAATCACGCACTATTCGTATACCTGTGCATATGGTGGAAACTATTTCCAAATACAAACAAACATACCGAAGGCTTTCTCAAGATCTCAGCCGTGAACCCCTGGCAGAAGAGATAGCCACAGAGATGGGTGTGCCAGTAGAGAAAATTCACATTATAGAGAAAATCAGTCAAGAGACTATATCTTTAGAACAGCCAGTGGGGGATGATGATGACAAGTCTACTCTAGAGAACTTTATCTCAGATGACAAAATTCTTCGCCCTGACCAAGAATCTGCTCGAAGAATTCTAGGAGATCAAATACGAGAAGTGCTAGATGAGCTAAATCCAAAAGAACGCAAAATATTAGAGATGCGTTATGGGCTTATAGACGGTATACAGCATACATTAGAACATGTAGGGGAAGAATTCGGTGTCACTCGTGAGCGTATCCGTCAAATCGAAGCAAAAGTCCATGAAAAACTTCGCAGTCATGAGAAGATAGCAAGACTTAAAAATTATTTTGGTTAGTTTATTTTAATAATTCTTTTACTCGTTGCATCACCCCTTCAAATTGTTGGGCACCTTTGATTATATCTACTACAACACCATCTTTTAGGATAAAGCTTGTTGGTGTGCCTTGGACCCCTGCGTTCTCTCCATCTATCATATAGGCTTGTATTTTTTCTGCAAATTTACCATTTGCGAGACATGTATTAAATGTTGTCATATTGAGTCCCAAATCTTTCGCTATTTTGGGTAGTTCGGCAATATCAAGTTTATTATTTGATTCTGTGCGTAGAAATACCTGATCTGTGTATTTCCAAAAAGTATTATTGCCACCTTGCTCCCATGCACACTCTGTCGCTTCTGCTTCATGAAATGCTTTTGGGTGAAGCTCTGCGATAGGGTAGTGTCTGTAAACCCAAGCCACCTCTCCATCACTTTGTTCTACTATATTATGCATAGTACCGTGAAAATTCTTACAGTATGGACACTCGGTATCTGAGTATTCTACTATCATTATTTTTGCCTCGGGATTGCCATATATATGTTCATCTGTTGTTACTGGGTTTATTATTACACTATCAAATATATTTTCGCTATTGTCTGCTGTTTTTACAGGGGCAGTTGTATCTTTTAATAAAAATACTCCTACTAATAATACACCCATCACCACGAGCGTGCTTACTATCGTTTTCTTGTTGTTGTTAACAACATTTTCTTTGACTTTACTTGGATTGTTTTCTATGTTATTTTCCATGTTTTTAACTATTTTAATACTAATACTTGTATTGTAGCATTTTTTATTATTTATGATAGCAAAAGCTCTAATCCTAGTAGGAGGAGTAAACTGGGGGCTAGTAGGAGCAGGTATGCTTTAGGGATTTTTCTTTTACTTTTCTGTGTGTAAATGTTATAATATGCAAACAATTATGACTTCAGTTTCGACTGTTATATTTAATATGTTTATCTTTTTGTCTGTCTATGTGCAGGTGTTTTTTTTGATTACCTTCTTTGAAAATAGAAAAAAAATAGTAACACGCACTGGAAAAATAAAATTAGCCACATACCCTTCAGTGACAGTTATCGTGCCCTGCTGGAATGAAGAACTCACGATCAAAGGCACAGTAGACTCGCTCCTTGAGCTAAACTATCCTCAAGATAAACTCAAGATTCTTTTGGTAGATGATGGCTCAACTGATAACACATTGGATGTTATACGTAGTTTTGAAAAATATGAAAATGTAAAGATTTTTCACAAAGAAAATGGTGGGAAACATACAGCTTTAAATTTTGGTATTAAGAGAACCGATACAGATTTTTTGGGGTGTCTTGATGCTGACTCAATGGCAGATAAGGAAGCACTTGTACGCATTATGAGTTATTTTGAAAAAAGTCCTACTACTATGGCTGTGTCGCCATCTGTTGTGACTAATAAACCAAAAAGTATCCTTCAAAGTGCACAGAAGGTTGAATACGATATGTCTGTGTATGTAAAGAAAATGCTTGGGCTAATAGGTGGTATACATGTTACTCCCGGGCCACTTACTATTTTTCGTATGAAAGTTTTTGATGATTTAGGTCCTTACCGTCATGCACACAATACCGAAGATATGGAGATAGCATATAGAATGCAAAAAAATCATTATAGTATAGACCAATGTAATGATGCGTATGTTTATACCAATACACCAAACACAGTAAAAAAACTCCACAAGCAGAGGCTTCGTTGGTTGTATGGTTTTATCAATAACACTATAGATTATAAAGATGTTCTTTTCAAAAAGAAGTATGGTAACTTCTCTTTTTTTACATTACCTGCAGGTATCCTATCTGTAGTGGCTGCTAGTTATCTGATCGGTAGGTTTTTTTACAAAATCGGAGATATTATATATTTAAAAATTGTGGAATACGAAACTGTCGGTTTCCATATTAGTAGAGAATTACCGACTATAGACCCCTTCTTTTTAAATACACAATCTACTTTTCTTTTTATTATAATTTTGCTTTATATTTTAGTAATCACCTCTATAGTACTGGGAAGAAAAATGTCTGAAGAAAAATCAGGTTTTTCTTTTGATATGGTTTATTTCTTTATTATTTATGGTATTATAGCTCCGTTTTGGCTTATAAATGCAGTATATAGCACTGTATTGTCAAAGAAGCCAACATGGAGATAAAATTAAATTATGAATTAAAAAAATGAATCCAGAACCAATTGATTGGAAAAAGTATCTCATAGTATTTCTATTTACCCTTGGTCTTTTTGCGACTGCTAGTTTTGTCAGCAATTATTTTAGCAATAAAAAAGTCGATCAGCTCAAATCTATCCAAGATAAAATAGCTATAGACATACTTTCTTCAGAAACACAATTTTCTCTACTTTCTGAACTTTCTTGTAAAAATGTATCTACTTATTCTATACTTGGTGGAGAACTTGGTGAACTAGGACGAAAATTAGAATGGGGACAAGAGAATCTAGGCAAAAGTGAAGAAGTAACATATCTGCGAAAATATTATTCTTTGCTTCAAATTAAAGATTATCTTTTAATGAAGAAGATAAATTTTCGTTGTGGAGGAAATTTTGCTTTTATTTTGTATTTTTATACTACAGCTGAAAATTGCAGTGAATGTGAAAGAGAAGGTCTTGTCCTCTCTACATTGCGAGACAAATATCCAGACCTTCGTGTGTATTCTTTTGATTATAGTACAGACCTCTCTGCTGTGAAAGCTATGCTTGATATTTACAAAATTGAAGACACAAGACTCCCAGCACTTGTGGTAGATGACGAAGTTTTGACTGGTTTCCACTCTATAGATGAGCTCGAAATTAAAATAAATGAATCTTTTAAATTACAAGAAAAAGAAACTATAGAGATAGAGAATAAAGAGTAACTTTTAAAATTTTTTTACTTCTGGAGCCGGCACGAGGGTTCGAACCCCGGACATCCACTTTACAAAAGTGGCGCTCTACCAGCTGAGCTATGCCGGCTTATTTTATTTTTATGAAACCATCATTCACTATTTTCTCTATGTAATCATGTCTCTTTAACTTCTTCAACCTATATTCAATATATCTAGCCCTCTCTAATGTATCAAACTTTTGTGAAAAAACCAACTTCAAACCTTTCATTCTACTTGTCGAAGGAGTGTGACCTTCTTTGTGTTGCTTGAATCTTCTATCAACATCGGTTGTACTCCCTATATAATAATTTCCTTTTTCGTTTTGTAATATATAGACGTATCCCATTTTATACCAAAGCCGACGTTTCAGTCGGCTCCCCGACCTCCGACCCCCATAGTCGGAGCGTCGGGGCTGAGCTATGCCGGTATTATTTTTTTGAAACTATGCGTCGGGGCTGAGCTAAGGTGGCTTATTTTTTTGGTTATTTACGATACAGAATTTGATAAGCAACTCTTCTAATCTACACTAGTTCAATATTTAATTCAAGCCTTCTTCTTCTTTTATCTTTCGCTTTATCTTTTTGATCTTTGTCTTGTATTCACTGACTACTTTTAGGAATTTGCTTGCTTCTTGTTTTTTTCTTTTTATTATCTGTGTGCCTATGTTATTCTTACTTTTTATATCCCTAATTTTTACTTTTAAATTTTTATATTTATTTTTCAGAAAATTAAAAGATAACATGTATATTCTGAGTCCTGATACAAATGTAATATAACCCACTTTTTTTAGTTCCTTGCCGACTATGCCACTTATTTTTTCTAGATCTGGTATTACAAATGCAAAATCATCATCTCCAAATTCTCTCTCATTATTCATTCCAGCTTTTTTTAACAAGAACAACCTCCTGCCTAGTATTAGGCTTATACCTATTAGTGCTGTAAAGAATAAAATTAAAAAAATAGACATAATGTGTAAAAAATAAAATTTATATTGCGTAACGCTTTACTTCTTTTATTTTTGCTTTTGCGTTTGACAGTAGTGTTTCTATAGTCATATCTCCGTTTTTGATAAATGGCTGATCGAGCAGAGTCTTTTCTTTGAAATAAGTAGCTATCTTACCTTCGAGCATCTTTTTCTTGATATCTTCGGGCTTTTCAATACTAGCCACTTCTTTTTCAAATATCTCAGTCATGATGTTTTTTGTTTCTGTGTCTATTTCTTCACGAGTTATGTATTCTGGCTTCATAGCAGCCACATGCATGGCTATGTCTTTTGCGAGAACACTATCTCCACCCTCGAGGGATACGATGATAGCTATTTTGTTGTTGTGTACATAGTTTCCTAGTACTGTGCCCACCACTTCAAAAGCTTCACCGAGGATTATGTTTTCTCCAGTTTTCTGGATGATAGGGTCGATCATATCTTTTGCATCTGCTTTCATCTTTTCCACACTGAGGGACAGAGCTTTGTCAGCGAGGGTAGAGAGCAGAGTTGTAAAGTCTTCATTTCTAGATACGAAATCAGTCTCACAGCGCAGAGACACGAGCACGGCTTTGTTTCCATTGTCTTTTACTGTAACCGCGCCGTCTGCAGCCAGTCGGTCTGCTTTTTTTATTGCTATGTCAGAGCTGGTCTTTTTTAGGATAGCGAGAGCTTTTTTCATATCACCTTCAGCTTCTTCGAGGGCGTGCTTGCATTGCATAACAGAAATACCAGTAGCATCTCTTAATTTTTTTACCAACTCAGTTGTGATGTTTGTTGACATATATTTTGATTTTATTTAATTTTTTAATGCTGACTTATTTTACAGAACCTTGACCTTTTTTATAAGCAGAAGATATAGCAGTTGTAAAGAATTTGATAGAAGGTATACCAGTATCGTTGCCGACTATCGGATAGTCCACTAGATTGATATCTGAGTCAGAGTTTAAAAGGGCGATAGTAGGCACACTACTATTTTTTGCTTCTGTCTGAGCTATGTGTTCTGCCTTTGAGTCTATGATAAACATAGCATCTGGTGCTTTTTTGAGTCCTACGAGTCCAGAGTAGTATCTAGAAAGTCTATCCATTTTTTTTGCCATAACAACTCTTTCTTTCTTTGTGTATTTTTCTAGTTCACCAATGGCTACTTCCTTGCGGTAGTTTTCTAGTAGAGCGATTCTTTTCTTTATTTCTGAGAAGTTAGAAATGATACCTCCGATCCAGCGTTCGGTGACATATGGCATGTTTAAGGATAGAGCCATTTCTTCCACTGCATTTTTTGCTTCAGGTTTTGTACCGACAAATAAAATTACTTTGTTTTTTGAGCCGAGTTCTTTGACAAATTCCAAGGCTTCGGCAAGCATAACACTTGTCTTTTCCAAGTCTATAATATCAGTCTTTTTCTTGGTGGCATATATATAAGACGAGAGACTCGGATGTCTGCGGGTCTTGCTATAACCATAATGCACTCCTGCGGAGAACATCTTTTCTACTAAATCATTAGTATTTCCTTGTGTATTTTCTTTAACAGTTGCCACTTTTTGCATAAAAGTAATACTAACAGAAAGGACTCTTTTTTGCAAATTTTTGTAAATAAGTTACAAGGCGAGCTTATTTTAGAACTTTGACCAAACGTATTTTTTCGGGTAAGATGACATTATGAGACAATCAAAACTTTTTACAAAGACAAAAAAAGAAGCCCCTACAGACGAAATAGCCAAAAACGCAGAGCTACTGATACGGGGTGGTTTTATTTATAAAGAGATGGCTGGTGCGTATTCATATCTACCCTTGGGACTGCGAGTGTTGAAGAAGATTGAAAATATAATTCGCGAAGAAATGAACATCATAGGTAGTCAGGAGCTAATTATGTCTTCTCTGCAGTCAAAAGAACTTTGGGAAACTACCAACCGCTGGAGTGATGAAGTAGTGGATATTTGGTTCAAGACAAAACTAAAGAACGATACAGAGCTAGGGCTAGGATTTACTCACGAAGAACCACTGACCAGAATTATGAAAGACTTTATCCAATCATACAGAGATTTACCTACTTCTGTATATCAATTTCAGACAAAATTTCGTAATGAAACTCGGGCAAAGAGTGGTATCATGCGTACTCGTGAATTTGTGATGAAAGACGCATATTCGTTTTCTAAAGACGAACAAGAACATTTAGAATTTTATGAAAAAACAAAGCAAGCTTATATAAATATATTCAAGCGTGTAGGTATCGGGCACTTGACGTATGTTACATTTGCATCTGGTGGAGTGTTCTCAAAATACTCTCATGAATTTCAGACGATTACTTCTGCAGGAGAGGACACAATATATGTAGATGAAAACAAGGGAATAGCTATAAATAAAGAAGTCTATACAGACGAAGTTATAGAAAATCTAGGACTTTCAAAAGATAGTTTAGTAGAAAATAAAGCAGTAGAAGTGGGGAATATATTCACGCTAGGAACTCGTTTTTCTGATGCGCTTGATCTAACTTATCAAACAGAATCAGGCGAGAAAAAGGCTGTATTTATGGGTTCATATGGTATCGGTCCTGCGCGTCTCATGGGTACAGTGGTAGAGACGCTTTCTGATGACAAGGGTATCATATGGCCAGAATCTATAGCACCGTTTGCTGTGCATTTACTCGTCCTCAGTGAAGATGAAGCTGTGCAAAAAGAAGCAAATAAAATTTACGAAGATTTAGTAAAAAATAATATAGAAGTATTGTTTGATGATAGATCTGGGGTATCTGCTGGAGAGAAATTTGCAGATTCTGACCTGCTCGGCATACCTATGCGTGCGGTAGTGTCAGTGAGAAGCATGAAAGAAAACGGTGTTGAGATAAAGAAACGTACAGAAGAAAAAGGTCAAGTAATTTCAGTCGATGAATTATTAAAATTATTAAAATCTAACCAGTGAGAGTCTAAAGCTCTCACTGGAATCTGTATGTTTAAAAAATTTTATAAATTAATTTCAAATGACATAGGTATAGATTTGGGCACTGCAAATACTCTAGTGTATTTAAAAGGTCATGGTATCGTGATAAACGAGCCTTCGGTGGTGGCTGTGAATATAAAGACGAATCAGATCCTAGCCGTCGGTGCTAAAGCAAAAGAAATGCTTGGCCGTACCCCGGGACACATCAAAGCCATCCGCCCACTAGTAGATGGAGTGATATCAGACTTTGAGGTTACAGAAGAGATGTTGTCATACCTTATAAACAAAGCAGACAAGATGTGGCCAAAGCTTGCTCACCCGAGGGTAATAGTAGGAGTGCCATCAGGGACAACAAATGTGGAGTCTAGAGCAGTATACGATGCTTCTCGCAGTGCAGGAGCGCGTGAGGTGTATCTAGTAGAAGAACCCATGGCAGCTGCTATTGGCATACGACTACCGGTAAAAGAACCGATAGGTTCTATGATCATAGATATCGGTGGAGGGACTACGGATATAGCTGTCATCTCTCTCGGAGGAATAGTAAAATCTAAAAATTTGAAAATAGCAGGGGATAGGCTGAACAATGACATTATGTCTTATATGCGAGATGAGTTCAAGATTTTAATTGGAGAAAAGACTGCCGAAAATGTAAAGATAGCCATAAGCTCTGTGATCCCTGGAGAATACATGGAAGCCGAAGTCCGTGGACGAGACATTCTGACTGGGTTACCTCGAGAAGTAGTGGTGACAGATTCTGATATTCGTGAAGCCACCTCTCTATCAATTAAAGAGCTGATAGATGGTGTAAAAGATGTACTTGAGACGACTCCACCTGAAATTCTATCTGATATTATGCATATGGGTATTACACTCTCTGGTGGCGGTGCGTTATTGCTTGGACTCGACAGACTTTTGCAAAATGTTTTGAAAATCCCAGTGTTCGTAGTAGATGACCCATTGTCTGCTGTAGCTCGTGGGACAGGTATCATACTCGATGACATAGAAGCTTATAAAGATATGTTGATAGGAAATCAAGATGAGCTACCTCCTAGATAAAAAAATAAAAAGAAAGAAATATTTGAACATATTTATAGTAGTGGTTCTTTTATCTGTGATATTTTATTTTCGCATACCTATTTTTAGTGGGTTGTCTCGTTTTTTTATGAGTATTTTTAGACCAGTACTTATTGTAAAGAGTAATATAGATTTAAATTTTTCAAATATTGAAACTCTCATTCAAACAAAAAAATTTATAATTTTAGAAAATGAAAAATTAAAATCAGAACTTTTAGCAAACAATGTAAAAGTGGCAAATTATAAAACTATAGAAGATGAAAATATTAAACTCAAAGAAATTTTAAACAGAAAACCAGAAACTGCAAATCTAATTTTGGCAAGCATTTTGGGTAAATCAAATCAATCCATCTACAACACACTTATCATAGATATGGGTAGTGATGGAGGGGTAGAAAAGGGACAATTAGTTCTTGCTCTAGGCAATATCCCTATAGGGAAAGTAGTAGAAGTGTTTCCAAAATTTTCAAAAGTAATGTTGTTTTCCTCTCCAGGAGAAAAGACAGAAATAGTTATTTCAGGCGTGGATGTATTTATAAATATAATCGGTCGTGGCGGAGGGAATTTTGAAATGACAATACCGAGAGATTTCAAGATAAATATTGGTGCGGAAGTAATACTACCCGGTATTCACCCATACCTCGTAGCAAAAGTAGCCACTATCATCTCCGACCCGCGAGACTCCTTTTCCAAGGCACTCCTCGTGAGCCCTGTAAATATCAATGAATTAAAATTTGTGGAGGTACAAAGATAAATTATAAAAATAAATGCATTTCAAAATACAAAAAAAATTAGAGGGGAGCAAAGGCGGAGCTGGGAAGACTTATTTGGGTAGGGTGGGGGTCTTGTCTACTGCACACGGGGATATACAAACTCCGGCGTTTGTGGCTGTGGGGACAAAGGCCACAGTAAAATCCCTAACTCCTGATATGGTTCGAGAAGTGGGGACACAAGTTGTCCTGGGTAATACATATCACCTATTTCTTCAGCCCGGAGATGAAGTGGTGCGGGACGCAGGAGGAATAGGCAGGTTTATGGGCTGGCGAGATAGAGGGGGGAATATAGCGCCGACAATGACAGATTCAGGTGGTTTTCAAGTTTTCTCTCTTGGTACTGCTTATGGAAAAAATATTTCAAAAATAATAAAAATTACAGATTCTTCATTTTTAATTCCAGAACGGTTTGATGACAGTGATACCCCGAGACTTGCAAAGATAAGCCAAGATGGAGTGTCTTTCAAATCTCACCTCGATGGCCGTATTCATTACATAACCCCAGAGAAATCTATCCAAATACAGCATAACCTCGGCGCAGATATTATTTTTGCTTTTGATGAATGCACCTCTCCGACTGAGGACCTAAAATATCAAGAAGAAGCACTGGATCGTACATATATGTGGGCAAAGAGATGTTTGGAGGAGCATAAAAAATTATTGGCCTCCACGAATGTTAATTTTTCCTCGACTCCTCTCGCAGTCACCGACTTGTCGCTCGGAAAAAATAATATTCGTTCCGGCCCAGCACTCTTCGGCATTGTGCAAGGTGGTAGAGATGAAAATTTAAGAAAAAAATCTGCAAAAATTATAGCAGAAATGAATATAGACGGTGTGGGATTTGATGGTTTTGGTATAGGTGGAAGCTTTGCAAAAGAAGACTTGGATACTGCTGTAAAATGGGTGAATGAAATACTCCCTGAAAGCAAACCTCGGCACTTACTCGGTATAGGCGAGCCAGAAGACCTATTTATGGGGATAGAAAATGGGGTGGATCTGTTTGACTGTGTTATACCTACGCGCCTTGGTAGAAACGGCACTATCTATACAAAAGACGGAAAAATTATAATAATGAATACAATGTTTCGAAATGACCACACCCCGATAGAAGAAGACTGTGAATGTTATACATGTAAAAATTTTACTAGGAGCTATATAGCCCACCTCTTCCACGGCAAGGAAATGCTTGCGGGGACACTTGCTTCTACACACAATTTATATTTCATAGTAAATTTAGTAAAAAAAATTCGTCAATCAATATTAGATGATAATTTTTTTGGATTCAAAGAGGAGTTTTTGAAAAATTATTTACGATAACACAAAAATAAAATATTAGATGTTTTTTTTATTTCCATAATAGACACGGCCGTTGCCATTATAGAATATAGTTATAGTTTTAAAAAATATATTTAATTATCCTATTGCTTGCGAGCTCTGTTATTCGTGTAATGACGGAGCGAGCGACGGGGTTTACATTTTAGAATATTCTGGTATTATAAATTTATTATTATTTTTTGAGCTGGATTGTTTTTCTGTGCTCTAATGTAGTTGTATTTAAAAAAAGAAATGAGTACAAACAAGAGGGCTTCGGCCTCAAAAAAATTATGGAAGTTAGGAACAAAAGATTTTAATACTCAATACTTCGACTTTAATAAAGACGGAGATTTGAATATCAAAGAGGGACACAATATCTACAATGTTCGCTATCTAGCAGAAAAATTTGGCACATCACTTCAGATATTGATGCCTTTTATTGTTGAAGAGCGTTTGGAGGATTTGATGGATTTGGCAGACAATGTGATAAAGAAAAATCAATATCAAGGTAAGTTTTTTTATCATTATCCTATGAAAGTAAACCAAAATCGCGAAGTGGTCATGGCGATCGTGGGCGAAGGTGCACACCTAGAAACTTCTTCTTACAATGACCTATGGCTCATCAAGCGTATGCTCGAGCAAGAAAAGTTCAACCCAGACATTCGCATACTTTGCAGTGGTCCAAAGAATGACGCATACATAAATCTGATAGATGACCTCCAACACAAAGGAGTAAAGATATTTCCACTTATTGAAGGTACGAGCGAACTCAAAACTCTTCAACACTCAAAATATAATGTTGGTATTCGTTTAGATATGCCAGTAAAAGCAGGTTCACACTGGAATAAACAATTAGATCGTTTTGGATTCTCTGCAAAGGAAATTTATGCTATGGGGGCTTTTAAAAATTTGAAAATTCTGCACTATCATATAGGCTCTCAGATAGAAAAACCGACAGATATATTAAACCCTATAAAATATGCACTTGATGTTTACTTTAAATTAAAGAAGACAAACCCATTTCTTGACACTCTCGATATAGGTGGAGGTATGCCTATACCTTATACTCGTCTCAAGGGATACACAGTAGATAAATTGATGGAAAAAATATTTGAACTTTTAAAATCTGAAGCTGATAAAGCTGGTTTTCCACACCCAAATCTTATCTGTGAATGGGGGCGTTATGTGGTGGCTCCTGCACAGATCACAGTGTTCAAAGTAATTGATACAAAGAATATAAATAAAAAGAAAAATGATGCAAAGAAATGGTATATCATAGACGGTAGTTTTATGAATGATTTGGCTGACACTTGGGCTATAGACCAAAAATGGGCTCTCGCTCCAGTGAACAACAACAAGGATGATAAACTAAATAAAGTCTGGCTTGCTGGGTCTACATGTGACTCTGATGATGTGTATCGTGGAATAGACAATTCTGTGATCCTACCCGATTATAATTATAGTGAAAATGTAAATGAGCCCATGTATATAGCTGTATTTGATACTGGAGCATACCAAGATGCATTATCTATGAATCATTGTCTCATTTCTAGACCTATGCGCATAGTTGTAGAAAATGGACACATAGTAGTGGCTCGCAGACGCAGTACTCCAGAAGAAGTGGGTAGATCTTTAGGTTGGAATGGTGGGGGGCACAAATAAAATTAAATGAAAAATATTTTTAAATATATTTTACTCGGTGGGTTTGTCTTGGCACTGGTTTTTCTTTTGGTTTCTAAATCAAACAGAGGAGTCCAAGTAAATAATAAAATAGAGTACGGGTATACAAGTGAGATAACAATAAAAGGTATTGGTCTAAATGTAGAGATAGTAAGGACAAGTGAAGCACAAGCACAAGGTCTCTCTGGTAGAGCGAGTTTAGAAAAAAATGCGGGAATGCTATTTGATTTTGAAAAACCAGATGTGTATAAATTTTGGATGAAAGATATGAAGTTTCCGATAGATATAATCTGGATAAATAAAGAAGGTGAAGTGATATATATACAAAAAAATACTACACCAGAATCTTATCCAGAGAGTTTTGGTCCAGAACAAAGTGTAAAATATGTGCTAGAAGTAGTAGCAGGATTTGCAGATAAAAATAATATAAAAATAGGGGACAAGCTAGTTTTGTAATTACTTTTGTATTACGAAAGTAGTAGGCTGTGAAAGTCTGCGGATCACCCACACTATAGCGAATATGAGGATAAGCAAGATAAGCCAATCGAACACATTGCTAGGCAAGAAAGTAGTACTAAATAATGGATTTGCAACTACTGCATTTGAATATGTTACAGGAGTATTTGTATATATAGGAGTTGTGTAAAGCTGAGTATTATTTGATGTCTGGTTTGTATATTGCACTGGAGTTGTGTTTGCATATCTGTTTGTGTAGTTTGTGTTGTTAGTTGTAGATACAGTATTTGTGTTTTGGTTTTGAGTTGTGATAAAAGTCAAAACATTGCCCTTTATTGTACTGCGTCCGTTGTTTGTAATTACTCGGAAATAGTAAACAGTGTTTGGCATCAGGTTTGTGATAGTTATTGCCACGGGCATGTTAGTGTATCCAGCACCGATAAATACATGTTCCGTTTCGCTATAGTTATAAAAGTTTGCATCAGGACTGTATTCAAACCACGCAGTAGTAGTGTATCCACTAGGATTTATTGAAGCATTCAAATCCACAGAACTAGTATATGTATAATTGGATGTAGTCTGCATCATTTGACTGTTGTTATTTGTAGTGTAGTAAGTCTGGGCAGAAGCATTTGTCCCGACAGATACTAACCCCAGAACAAACAAAGGAAGTATTAAATTTTTCATTTTATTTTTCATTTATTTTAATTATTTTTTTATTTAGCGTGGTCTTTGTTTTCTGGGATAATAACTGTATGTGGTCGTGTACTGTTGTATGCCATTCTTGCGAGTAGGATGATGAGTAGTATGATAAGTAAAAGTAAGAGCCATCCGAGTAGGGTACTAGGCAAGTAACTCGCCCCTAGTACAGCTCCACCTTGGAGCTGTAGAGAGCCTTGGATAGTGTGGTTTGAATAAGCAAACACTTCTTCTTGGGTAAATGCACCACTGTCTCCTGTGTATGAGTAGACTAGACTACCAGCTACTACGACTACTTTACCGAGTTGTGCATCTGTTCGTACTCGTGTAGTGAATACCATAGAACCCTCTTCTCCTGGTGCAAGATTCATTATTTCTACTATCACAGCGTTATCTACTTCTGAAAAGTATCCGCGGGAAGCTTGCAAGAAAGTAAGTTCTTTTGGAAAGCCTACTCGGAGAAGTACATCACTAAGATTTTTGTTAGATACATTTTTCCAGTTTACAACACATTCAAATATTTCTCCGGGTACTAATACTGGGTTGTTGCAGTTTACACCTAGGAATACTAGAGAAGGCTTTGACACACCTGCTACTAGATTTGCAGTAGTATTTGTATTTACCACTACATCTCGGTAGATAGTATTTGTTCGAGTGATTACATTTGTATTTGTTCCAGTATTTATGACTGTATTCACTGGGTTAGTTCGGAAAGTCACTATGTCGCCTCGTGAAGTACCGTATTGGTTTGTCACTACTGCTCGGTAGAAATATGTGGTATTAGGGGATAATCCAAAGACACTGTTAAAGAATGGATTTGATGCACTATTTCCGATAGTAGTACTAACAGTTGTGTTTCCTAGGAATTGAGTAGTACCCCATTCAAAGTATCCAGTAGTTAGTACAGACTCATTTGTGAGACCGATACCGTTTAGGCGAGCACTAGTTTG